>BNJU01002523.1_pt1 | contig 217755 bp, 279 predicted proteins | sample 8539281 | NCBI WGS metagenome assembly BNJU01 (sample SAMD00202456, study PRJDB9452) | human saliva metagenome | isolation source: human saliva | place: Japan
CTGCGATACTCCTGCCATCCGTATCCAGATGAATAAAATGAATACTATCTCGTCTTACTGATGCTCGCTCTTTCCCGCCAACCGCCCTTGCCGAGAGCGGACCGTTGTCGTGTACCTGCGCCTGTATTTTGACAAACAGCAACAGCGAAACACCCTCAAAAGATTTTACCGACGACAAACCCCGCAGAATGAGGCTTTCAGACGACCTGCTCGATTCTCATTAGGCCTGAGATCAACCGCGCATTATCGGACGGGATTTGGAAAGATGCTGGAAGGTTCGTTGGCGCAATATAGCCGCGCCCGACCGGGATGCCGTTTTTATACGATTAGCTGCGAGCGCGTTGCGACGCAGTCAGTTGCGGCATGGTGAGGCTGTATCGCTCTATCGCGGCATTTTGTGAAACAGCTGTTGGCGTATCCGCGTTTCGGTGAGCGTCATGATGTTGAAAACAAACAGCTACCGAGGCAAACGTGAGTTGAAAACGGGCAAACCGATTGCAGCCGCCCGTGAGCAACTGCCGACCACTATCTTTGCTCTCCATTGAATCTGCGCAAAAGCTGGCAGCCTGATGTTTCGCTGCAATACGAGCAAAACCGATAATGTGAATCAATGCCTCATCTCAGCGCGTTATGAACGGAACGGCAGACGCTGGAATAAAACCTGACAGCCTGCCGCAAAGAGCGCACGGTTATCCTTGCATAGCGACAGGGCGTGTGCGCGAAATCAATGTGGGCGGACATCATTTGTTTACGTAGTCTCAGCGGCGACGGCGTGGCTATTGGGACAATCGAGGTTTTAACGAGCAAAAGCCTGCGAGCGCGCTATGAAAAGCCGTTCGGCGGTACGTCTTTCGGGGTTGTACCGTTTTGCCGAGCAAAAAACTGGCTGGGCGGCAAACGCTGCAATCGCGAAACACCCGTGTATCCATACCGACTTTTGCACGTCGTCTGAACGAAAAATGGCGGCTCTCGCTCAATGCGGGCTATATCATACTATCGGGAACAGCGGTTTCGGCGCGCGTTACAACAGCCATGGCGCGCTGGCGGGGCAACGCTGGCGACTCTGCGCCGAGCGGCTGCTCTGCGGCGGCGCAGACTGATGCACCGACTATGACCAAAAAGCGGAGCAGGCATCCGTGCGCAGGCGAACATACGCTTCGTGACGGCGAAAGCGTTTGAGAACGGATTCGGCATCCGCGCCAACTCTGCGTACGCCCGCCGTGCCCCGATGCGCCGGGAGCGCAGACACGCAGCCCTGTAAAAAGACCATGAATATCGGGTAAAATGCCTCTGCTTTGGCACAATAAAATTTCATGGATAGGCTTGAGTGCCGCATTTGATTTCCGTTATCTCAAAATCGACGGCAATATGGCGGCTTCTATCCCACAGCTATGGACATTGCGTCAGCGTGGAGGAAACAGTTTTTGAAGCTAGCCAGGATAAGGCTGAAAAACACTCTGCCCGCCATCGCGAGATTCCCGCGGGCAGTAAATCCGTCGACATCTTAAGAAACAGGTGTCGAAAACAGTTGCCCAAATTGAAAGAAATTTTGCCTATCGTGAAACCAACGCCGATTGAAACGTTTCGCTGAATGACAACAAATCGGGTTTCAATCCGATCAGTAAACCGATAAGGTCGTCCCCTGAAAGCCCAAAGCAGCTTTTCAGACGACCTTTCTGAGCTCTGCACAACTCGCCCTTCACAAGGCCTTATAGCGCGACGCTTGAACCATTGCCCAATATACCCGCCTTCGCGCCCGAATACCAGCGATACGGCATCCAGCAGCCACGCTGCACGAAAGATAATCGTGGTCCGGACGGGTCTCGGCGTGATAGGAAAAGCAGCGAGTCCGGCAAAACCGCAGACCAGTGCGATAAAGCGGGACAAAGCGCATCAACGCGCCCATGCTCTCGCCCAGAGCCGGCGCGGTAATCGACGGCAGTCATCAGACCGACCGACATCAGCGGCGTACCGGTGCCTGAAAAGCCTGCAACAGGTTCATCGCCACCAAAATCAGGAAGACGACGTGCCAAAATGCCGCCTCCGCCGACCGCCTTTCAAAACAGCAGGTCAATGCTTTCCAAAACCAGCGGGCGATAAATAATCGCAATGCCGTTACCGTGACGCTGTCCGAGGCGGTGAATCGGTTGCAGCGCGGGAATGTCCTCGATCAAGACTGACCCGAACAAGAGATGCAAACGACGCTGCTGCCGTTTTACTGACCAAACCACGTCGATTGCCAGACTGCTCGGATAAAGGCGGCAAGTTAGCATCTTCCAACGATGTAAAACGGCTCGCCCAAACCCGCCAAAAGCGCCATCAGCAAGCCTGCCGCAAACCCGCCGACGCTCATTGCCGGCAGGCCCAGTCAACATAGCCGGCTGCCGCACCGGGCAGGACGGCATGGCTCAACATCGCCCACCAGGCTCATGCGCCGCACGACCAGGAACACGCCGACCGGGCGGCACTCAAAAAGCGAGAGCAGAATACCGACGCAGCGCATAGCGCAAAGTCGAATTCCGCAAAAGGAAATCAGCAAATCGGACTAAATTCATGGTATCCGGTCAATAAGGAAAACTTCTGAAAATGGGAAACGTTCTGAAAATCGCTTCGCCGCGTCTTTCAGGACGACGGGTACTGCTACAAGGAGGCGGCGTCAAACCTAGCCACGTCGCACCAGTCCTCTAGACTCCTGCCGCTGCATCAGCATATTCGCGCGCAAGGGTTGTCATCTGGTCAGGACGGACGGCGTACTGCCCGCCGCAGCTCTTTTTCCGAGCCAGCAAGCACGTGTCCGAAAATAATCGCTACCTGCGCATAATCGTCAACACCGCGATACTGTCTGCCCTTCCTCATTGCATTGGCGTACAATACGTCAAAAGCGCGTGGGTTTATTACGCGTGCAGTCGACGACATTGAAGTTCGTCCAAAAAGCAGGAATTTTCGCCCCCTGCGCCAGCATACGCGCAAATAAAACGCGCTGAAACTGGCCGATCTGGACAAATCGACGATCGCCTGTCGGCACATCCGCTACCGACGCGTCATGGCGCGTCAAAACCGGTGTGCGCGCGTCAACCGTCCGAGCCGATTCGTACCACAAACCCATCGCCGCCAGTTCGAAAACCGTCATCGGCTGGCGCGGTCGACTGTCCGACTGCTGCGGCAGGTGAGGCGATGTCTTTTGCGTTGCAGGTTTTGCAGGGAGGACGCGTCCCCGCTATCGACTTGCTGCAAAACCTGACCGCTTAAAAAGTTGATTTTGCCCGCCCGTTCGACGCAGACCGCCCCACATCGATGCTCGCAAATTCGATGCCGACATGGTACGGCTGGGCGCGTCCGGTAGCGGACCGTCAGATTTTCAACAACGATACTCATGCAGCGCTCAGATAAAGCCACAATACCGCCGCCAAAGCGAAAAGCGCAATCGGCTGCGTTGGGACAGTCCGGTGGTAAAAATGGGATTCATAACAATATCGGAATTCAGCGATGTATCACAAAATGAAACAAAAGCAGGTGGTGCTGTAACATTATGATTGTGAGCAAAACATAAAGGCGAGTATCCGGATATGAGCGCGATTTCTTTGGGGACTGAGGCATCTGCCGTTTTGGCGAACGACTCAAAGAAGCCGGTTTGCAGGCGAGTGTTTGCCCATAGCTCGCTGCAGCGTGTATTGCCTTGCCCATGAAGCATCGACCCGGCTGTCGTCCGATTCCGGGAGTCAGTGGGCCAGACCGCATGGTGTCCGACGTTATCGCCCGCATTTCAGAGCCCTGGTGAGAGCGGTGTGAAGATTTCAAACTGCGGTTTAGCTCGGATACAAGTATCCTACCGATGGCTGGCCTTGAGCATTTGATATAGTGGATGATATAGTGGATTTAATTTAGATCAGGACAGGGCGGCGGAGCGCGGATGGTGGATAGTTTTGCAAGGCGGGGCAGCGCCGTACTGGTTAAATTTGATCCAATTATAACATAAAGGTCGTCTGAAACCGGTATTCAGGTTTCAGACGACCTTTACTAAATCCGCATTGTTGCAGGCTGTGTTCAATGACACGCCTGCCGCCCAGCCGGTTTTGGGGCTCTTTGCTTTTGACTACGCCTGAGTTGAACGAGAGGGTCGTGCGTTTGGAGAATTTGTATTCGGTGTTGAACGCGAGCTGTTTGCAGTTCTGCCGGTATCGAGCGGCCGTGAGCGACGCCGAGTTTTGGGGTGATGTTGCCCAGTGGTGCAGCCGGCGGTCACTTGGAAATCGCGGGTGTTGGTATTGGTTTTGGTTTCGTCTTCCCAGTGGAATTTGTCGGCGACATTGCGGGCGTGCATCATGCCGGCGGCGAGGTGAGATTGTCTTTGTCGTAGCCGACTTTCATGGAATGAACCTGTCTGTCTTTGGTATCGTCAGGCAGAGCCGTTGCGGGCGTATTCAAAGGGCGCAGTGGGCGTTGAAACCGTTGGTCGAGTGTTTGTAGTGCAAACTTACGCCCGCCATCCAGTCGCTGTTGCGTTTCCTGTCTTTTGTATTTGTTGGCACCGGGCGCGAGTTGGACGCAGTAGTTGAAGCCGTTGTCGGGTCTGGATTCGTAGTTCAGGGCGATTTCCGGCCGCCGAAACAGGGTCATGCGCCCCATGGTTTGGGTGTGGTTGTTGCCGTTGAACGCGTCTCGTTCGCCGGTCAGGTAGGGTGCATGGGGTACTGAGGCCAGCCGCGCGGACGGTACCGAAATCGCCGCGCAGACCGATGTAGGGAGTCGTCCGTACTCCAGCCGTTGTAGTCGAAGGCGACGACTGAATTGACGCCGTAGATGAGCTTGAGGTCTTTCTGTCGAGTTTTTCACTCGCCCATAATCCAGATGCGGCTGTTGTTGTCGGATATATCGGTAGCGAGTTGCGCCCTTTGCCGTTGCGTTCGTGTTCGATAGGTAAATATCCGTCCGCCGATTTTGGCTTCGTTATCGGATGCCAATGCGAGCGGCAAGCGGGACGGCAACCGCAATCGATAATAACTTCTTCATTTTATTCTCTTTGCTTGATTTTTCTAGAGGCTGCGTTTAAAACAGGGTTTTATACTATTTGAGGGCGTGCAAAAATCAATATTGTAATCACTTGTAACTTTTATTTCAAAAATGTTTTTACGGCGTTTTTGTGTTATCTTGCAAACCGATTCTCCAAAACAGGCGGATTTTTCAAATACCCATAGAGAATAAATCTTTTTATCCGCCAAAATCAGAATATTTCCTCACCATGTAGTCATATGTAGTATTTTTGCAAAACGCAGGATGGAGGGAGATAGCGAGAAGAGGAGAAAAAACGTGCTGCCGAACAAACCTTATTCCATATCGGCTTTATCGCTTGCCGTAGTGCTTGCGCTGTCGGCGTGTCATCACGAAGTCAAGCCCGCGCCCGAATTCAAAGCGCAGCGAATACAATAAAATCGTCATCAGCAAAGCGCGGTCGAACAGTACGCTCGACCCGCAAAAGCTTCGGATCTGGCGGCGGGCGCGATTATCCGTCGATGATGGACGGCTTGGTCGGTATCGGATGCCGAAGGCAAAAACCATTCCGCCTTGGCGTTGAAATGGGAGCCGTCGGACGAAGGGGCGCGTTTGGACGTTCCACCCGTGCGCGATGCGAATGGAGCAACGGCACCCGATTACCGCCGAAGATTTCGTTTGGCAGCTTCCGCCGCCTCGCGGTCCTGAAACCGCCGCGCCTAACAGCAGCTATCTTGGAAGACGCGACACAGGGGCGCGGCGGAGATCTGCAAGGCAAAGGCGAAGCGATACTTTGGGCGTCAAGGCTTTGTGGACAAGAAAACGCTGCACTCCGCTCACTCGCGCCCGTTGTATTTCCCCGACATGCTGATTCAGCAGTTCACCTACCCCGTCCACCGCGCCACGGTCGAGAAATTCGGCGAAAAATGGACGCAGCCGGGCAATTATGTTTCCAGCGGCGCATACATCCTCAAAGAATGGCGTGTCAACAGCCACATCACCATGGATAAAAACCCTCGCTTATTACGACGGCAAAAAGTATCCATCCGCAGGCGGTGTTCCTCGCCATCGGCAAAGAATTTCGACCGCTACCGCGCCGACGAAGTGGACGTTACAGGCATCCCTTCCGATCAGATTCAGATTGCCAGAAAGAATTTCGGGCAGGTCCGGCGCGCGACTTGCTGGTTCTTGGTTTTAGAGCCGAACTTGGAATCCGCCGATTTAAAATCCCAAAGTCCGCCGCGCGCTCAACCTGCTGACCGACCGCGCCATCATTACCAAGGTTGCTGCACGCGGCGACAAGGAAGCGTTCCAACTTACCCCGCCGAATATGCAGGGCGGCGGCGAGTCTGCCCCTGCGTGGAAGCCGCTCAGCGCGAAGCGACGCATTGCCGAAGCGGAAAACTCTTGCGCGAAGCGGGGTTACAGCGAAGAGCCGCTTCGGGTTCAAATCGATCTATACCACCAGCGAGGCCGCCAAAAACAGATTACCGCGCTGCAATCCATTTGGAAGGCGACCGTACCGTTTTAGTGCGCCGCTGATGAACGAGAATGGAAAACCTTTTTGGACCGGCGCCTGCAAGGATCGATTTCAGCATGGCGTTTGCAGGGCGGGTGTTCCGACTACAACGACCTGCGGGCGCATCAATATTTTCAATCCAACATCCGAACAACGCCTTCATTACAAAGTCCTGGTTTGACAAGCTGATGAACAGCACGCTCGAAGCGGGCATTTTCCGCCGAAGAGCGCGCCCGCCGCTACGTCAGCGCCGAGGCGATGCTGCAACGCGACGACGCCTTTATCCGCTGTCATCACCAGTCAGCATCAATCTGGTAAAACCAGACATCATCTACTCCGACCGCGACCCGCTGAAAAACTACACCATCAAAATTGGTCGTTTGCACCCAAGAGTGATTTGATACTAGACACGTTTTGCAGACGGACCTCCTGTACATCAAGTTAATCCGCTATAAAGGTGCGTCTGAAACCGCGAGCTCTATTGGAAATCCCGTTCATGAGCACCGTATCGAATTGCCTGTCCGCATTGCGCGAAGCTGCAAAGCGCAGGTTTGGACGCCTCGTCATCCCTCCGCCGACCCCCATCTTTCCGAATACCTGCCCACGACACTGGCAGGGCGCGCCGCGAGTTGTCGGGCTTTACCGGCTCGGTCGGCATTTGTCGTTACCGCCGATGAAGCGGGCGTGTGGGTGGACGGCCGCTATTGGGAATGCCACCAAACAGCTTGCGGGCGGCAGGGCATCGAGCTGCAGCGGGCAAGTTTCCGCCGTATAACGAGATGGCTCGCGAGCAAACCTGCGAAAACGCCGCCGTCGAGCATCCCGTCCGATATGGTGTCGCTGCTCACCGGCAAACGCACTTTGGCGCAATCCCTAGCCGCCAAAAACATCCGCATCAGAACACCCCGACGACCTGCGCACTGAAGTGTGGACCAGCCGTCCCGCCATCCCCGCCGAAACCGTGTTCATCCACGACCCCGCCTACGTCTCTGAAACCGCCGCCGAAAACTCGCCCGCGTGCGCGTCGTCATAGCGGAAAAGAGGCGGATTACCACTTGGTTTCCTCGCTTGACGACATCGCTTGGCTGACCAACCTGCGCGGCAACGACGTGCCTTTCAACGTTTTCCGTATCCTTCCTGCTTATCGGCAAAGACAACGCTGTCCTGTTTACCGACCAGGTCGTCTGAACGTGAGAAGCCCGCCGCCGCGCTGCAAAACCGCAGGCATCACGGTCGAACCTTACGCCCAGGTTGCCGACAAACTCGCGCAAATCGGCGGCGCTGCTTATCGAGCCGAACAAAACCGCCGTCAGCACCCTCGATGCGCCCTGCCCTGAAAGCGTGCGCCTGATCGAAGGCATCAACCCGTCCACCTTCTTCAAATCCGTCAAATCCGAGCCGACATCGCCCACATCCGCGAAGCTATGGAACAAGACGGCGCGGCGTTGTGCGGCTTCTTCCGCCGAGTTTGAAGACATCATCGACAACGGCGGCACGCCCATGACCGAGCGACGTGGACACCATGCTCCACCGCCACCGCAGCACGTCCGGGCTTCGATCTCATTGAGTTTCGACACCATCGCAGGCTTCAACGCCAACGCTGCCGCCTGCCGCATTACAGCCGCAACGCCCGAAAGCACACAGCGACCATCAGCGGCAACGGCCTGCTGCTCGATCGACTCCGGCGCGCAATACAAAGGCGGACGACCGACATCACCCGCGTCGTCCCCGTCGGCACACCACGCACCGAACAAAAACGCGACAACACCCTCGTCCTCAAAGCCCATATCGCGCTTGCCGAAGCCGTGTTCCCCGAAAACATCCTCTCACCGATGATAGACGCCATCTGCCGCAAACCCCTGTGGCAGGCGCAATGCGACTACGGCCACGGCACAGGCCACGGCGTAGGCTATCAACGTCCACGAAGGCCCGCAAGTCATCGCCTGCCTGCCGTTCCCGGCCACAGCACGCCATGAGGCAGTAGTGACCTCCATCGAACCCGGACTCTACTGCCTCGGCAAATGGGGCATCCGCATTGAGAACCTCGCCGCCAACCAAGCCGTCGCCAACCGCAGGAAACCGAGTTCGGCAGCTTCCTCTACTTCGAAACCCTGACCCTCTGCCCCATCGACACCCGCCTGATGGACACCGCCCTCATGACCGACGGCGAAATCGACTGGGTCAACCGCTACCACGCCGAAGTCCGCCGCCGCCTCGAGCCGCTGACCCGAAGGCGCGGCAACAGCAGCTGATCGAAACGCACCGAACCGCTGGCGCGCTGACGGCAAACGGGCGTTGGGCTGACCATGCAGGGTCAAGCACGAGCCCGCGAGCGTCGTCGACGTCCGTGGCGTGGAAACCACTGCCACCCACGGCCAACTACCAAAGGTCGTCTGAAACCCGATCCCGTTTCAGACGAGTTCCGGCTCAAGCACGCAAAACCTGCAGCGCAACGCCGCAATAAAACCGTCGAAAACGTCAGGGTGTTCGAGACGGCAAAAAGCCGTAGCGTGGCTTTTGCCCACGAAAAAGCATCAACAAAAGGTCGTCTGACGCAAAATCCCTTTCAGACGACCATAAAAGCAAAAGCCCACCCCAAAGAGCAGGGGCCTGACTACAAGAAGAAAGCCACCCCAAGCGTCCGAACCCCATTCAGACGACCTTCCCTATTCAGGCATGTTCCGACCCACCAAGCTCGAGCAGGTACGATATGCTAAATTCATCATCCGCCGCGATACTCGCCATCCCCACCATGCGTTTGGTCCTGATTACCGTCTCATTCTTCATGATGCGGCTCGCACCGCAGCCTTTCACCGGCGACAAAAACGTACCGCCCGCCATGCTGGCCAACATCGAGGCCAAATACCACCTCGAACGACCCGATGTACCTACAGCCACTCAACTATCTCAAACAACTCGCCCACGGCGACCCTCAGCCCCTCGTTCAAATACAAAGACTACAACGTCAACGAGGCTGTCTCGCAAGCTCTGCCCGTCTCCGTCGAACTGGGCGTGTACGCCTTCATCATCTCCACCGTCTTGGAAGGCGTCACTCATGGGCACCATCGCCGCATCAGGCGCAACACATGGGCGGACACACCATCATGACCGCCGCCGCGGCCGGCATCGTCGTCCCCAGCTTCGTCAAAGCCCCCATCGCTGATTTTCATCTTCGCCATCAGCCTCAAGTGCAGCTGCCCGCCGGCGCGCTGGAATGACGTCGCTGACCAGCCTCATCACCCTGCCCGTCGCCGCCCTCTCCATCGGTGCTATGTCGCGGGCCTCCGCCCCGCATCACGCGCGGCGCGATGATAAAGTGTTGAACGGCCCCTACATCCGCACCGCCCGCACCAAAGGGCTGTCCATGAACAGCATCGTCACTGCGCACGCCTGCGTCCCGCCAGCTGCCCATCCTCTCCTATCTCGTTTCCGCCTTCGTCGGCATCATCACCGCGCCATCGTCATCAAAGCGTCTTCGGACTGCCCGGCATCGGACAACTCTTCGTCAACGGCGCGCTCAGACCGCGACTACGGCATGATCATGGACTGACCATCCTCGTCGGCGTCCTGACCATCGTCTTCAACGCCGTACTCGACATCCCTCTACGCCTGATCGACCCGCAAAATCCGCTAGTAAAAGCAAAAAGGTCGTCTGAAAACCAGTTTTGCCGTTTTCAGACGACCCCGAAACAAAACAACGGAGAACACCATGCTATTCAGCAAGAAAAAAATTCCCGCGCCATCGCGGACGCAGCCGAGACAGGCACAAGTACACGGACGCAGCTCTGTGGCAGGATCGCATGGCGGCGTTTTCAGCAACAACAAAGCCGCCCTGTACGCGAGCATCTTCATCACCTTTGCCGCCATCACCCTCTTCGTTGTCGCCGCCCTGGATCGCGCTCACCTACGACTACACCGACCGGGACAGCATGCAAATCCCGCCTTCCTTCTCTACCGCCACTCGCTTCGGCACCGACCTGCTCGGACGCGATCCCTCACCCGCGCGCCGCCGCGGGCAGCATTTCCCCTGCTCATCGGCATCGCAGGCGCGCTCGTCGCCGTCGTCATCAGCACGTCTCAGCGGCGCGCTCGCAGGCTTTTCGGCGGCAAACCGACTCCGTCGCGGTGCGCCTGCTCGAAAATCCTCAACGCCTTCCCTTCATGTTTCTTCGTCATCCTCTCACCACCTTCTTCGGGCGCAACCTCTTCCTCATCTTCATCGCCATCGGACTCGTCTCATGGCTTGACGTCGCCCGCATCGTCCGCGGCCAAACCCTCAGCTCAGACGACAAAAGGAATTCGTCGAAGCCGCCCGCATCGCAGGCGTATCCGCCGCCGCATATGTTACCGCCACTCATCCCCAACGTACTCGGCGTCGTCATGGTTTACGCCTCCTGCTCGTCCCCGGCGATGATCATGTTCGAATCCTTCCTCAGCTTCCTCGGATTGGGCGTACAGAACCCATGACCAGTTGGGGCTCCGATGCCCAAGACGGCGCAGCCTCCATGGAAGCCGCCCGTGGCAGCTCCTCGTCCCCTGACTTCTTCCTCGTCGCCACCCTCTTCTGCTTCAACTTCATCGGCGACGGCCTGCGCGACGCACTCGACCCCAAAGACCGCGGCACACACCACGGGACACACCCACTGAACACCCGTTACTCACCGTCGAAAACCTCGACATCCGCTTCCAACTCCACGAGCCGTCCACGCCGTGCGCAGCATCAGCTTCAAAGTCGCCAAAGGCGAAACCCTCGCCCTCGTCGGCGAATCCGGTTCCGGCAAATCCGTTACCGCCATGTCCTCATGCGCCTCCTGCCCGAAAACTACCACCCCTTTACGCGGACAAGACTCGCGCATCACCTTCGACGGCACATCCATCCTCGACGCAGACGAAAAAACCCTCCGCAGCCTACGCGGCGGACGCATCAGCTTCATCTTCCAAGAGCCCATGACCTCGCTGAACCCCTTCATGAAAATCGGCACCCAGCTCATGGAAGCCCTGCGCGTCCACAACAAAAGCCCATCACCCGCAAAGCCGCCCGCGAACGCATCCTCGACCTCCTCAACCGCGTCGGCATCCGCGAAAGCAGAACGTCGTCTGAAACAATACCCCACGAATTCTCAGGCGGCCAGCTCCAGCGCATCATGATCGCCATGGCGCTGCTCAACGAGCCCTCCCTGCTCATCGCCGACGAACCCACCACCGCCCTCGACGTCACCATCCAGGCAGAAATCCTCGACCTCCTCCACGACCTCCAAAAACAAATGGGCATGGCGATAATCTTCATCACCCACGACCTCGGACTCGCCGAACACTACTCCGAAAACCGTCTGCGTCAGCGAAAGACGGCGAAATCGTCGAGCGCGGCAAAATCAAACAAGTTTTCGCCAACCCCACCCACTCCCTACACCGCCCAACTCATCCACTCCGTCCCCAAAGGCATGAAAGAGCCCCGCTAGAAGGCGCCCGCCCGAGGCTCATCCGTGCCGACGGCATCGACGTCCACTTCACTCAAACACAACTTCTTCGGCAAACCCTCAAAACCTTCCACGCCGTCAAAAACATCAGCCTCGCCATCCGCCAAGGCGAAACCCTCGGCATCGTCGGCGAATCCGGTTCCGGCAAATCCACCTCGGCAAAGCCATCATGCAAATGCTCCCCTACCAAGGCAGCATACACTTCGACGGCAGCGACCTCGCCGCCCTCACCCCCCGAACGCGCGCGCCAGCTCAAAGCCGAACGCCAAATCGTCTTCCAAGACCTACGGCTCACTCTCCCCCGCCTACACCGTCGGCGAAATCATCGGCGAAGGCCTCACGTCCACCGCCCTGAAACTGACCAAAGCCCAACGCACCGAACTCGTCCTCAAAGTCCTGGACGAAGTCTCCCTGCCCTCATCGACGCACTCAACCGCTACCCGCACGAATTCTCAGGCGGACAACGCCAACGCATCGCCATCGCCCGCGCCCTCATCCTGCGGGCAAGTTCATCCTCCTCGACGAACCTACCTCCGCCCTCGACCGCTCCGTCCAAATCAAAGTCGTCGAACTGCTGCGCGGACTCCAAACCAAAATACGGATTGACCTACATCTTCATCAGCCACGACCTCTCCGTCGTCCGCGCCGTCAGCGACAACGTCGCCGTCATGCAGCACGCAGAACTCGTCGAGCACGGCAGCGCAGACCAAATCTTCCACCACCCGCAGAAAAAGACTACACCAAACGCCTCATCAACGCCGCCTTCGACCTCTGGCCCCAAGGTTCGCCTGAAACTCAAACGTAGCGTGGGCTCCGCCACGAAATCCGCTAAATACAAAAGGTCGTCTGAAAATATAAAGGTTTCAGACTGACCCATTAAACAATTTGTGAAATACCATCAAAGGCAAAGTATCCATCCCCTACTCTTCTCTGTTCCTCAAATATGAAACGCCTGCCATCACGCATCAATCACTCTCACTTATCCTTTTTACAGGTAGTCATTTTCTTCATATTATCTGCCTTTGCCGGTTGGTGGCGCAAACCCAGACCACCCGTGCAAATGTCGTCCCACAGACCGCTGCATCTGCTTTCGGCCTTTGGCTGCCAATTACCAGCCAGCTGCCGTCCTCTAGCATATGGGAGACTGGTGCCATATCTGCTACATACTTTCGTTTTGGCTTGCAGAGAACTGGCATTTCTGTTGTCAGTATTGCCCTGCACTCCAGCACGGATGAAGTATATCCGTACCTATATCAGAAAAACATCTTGATTTTCTGGTCAATGGCAACGACTGGACGCTTGGAAGTTCCATTACCCCAAACATTATTTTAATTAAAAATGGTTCACTGCCGCCTCAGGTCAGCACTTATTAGGGACTACTGCATCAAATTTTACTATCAGATTCACATTTCTATTAATGCTATCCTGCCCAATCCTTTAATATATAAGAACTTAAATCCTACAGTACCTTCCCCAGCAGGAGTAAATAATTCGTTTATTGAAAAATAAACTATCCTTGCCAGCGCAACTGATGGTTTGTTTGAGGTTTATGTCAAAAAATAGGTGTATACAAACATAAGAAAATACAGAACATTACTATCAAAACAAACTTACAGGATGTTGTCAGTTTTGGTTTAGTACTTTTGCTCCACATCCGCCGCTTTCCTGAGACTCTTATAGCAACAATACAGCCTACAAATCCTTACGCTTCAAGGTTTGTTTATCAGTACCTTGAGACCCTCACTAACCAATCCGACATCACTTCCATTGCATCAGCACAGTTCAAGCGCAGGAAGCGTTGTTATTTAATTCCGTCCTGGCTGAACCGTGTGTGCAAACCAACAGCGCATCATCCGCCTGCCAGCAGCACGGTGGACTTCAGACGCAATCGGGCATGCATCCACCGCCCAACCCTGACCGGCATCACCAGGCCCGCTTGAAAAAGCAGGCCCTCATCCGGCACACTGAAGCGGCGTCAACGACCAACGCCGCGTCTGTTGAAGCCCCGACGGGCGAAAACTTTCCGAATCAGCCAGCGCGCAAGTGGATGAACGTTACGATGCCATCGAAGACATTGCTTTCAAAGAAAAATACTCGAACTCAAAAGAAACTTGCTGACGGCGCTGTCGAAAATCGAACACCTGAAATAAAAAAGCGACGAATGACGATTCGGCACACACACTCAAAGCATCCGTTCAGGGTTGCATCCACGCCGCAAAAACGCCACGTACATCACGACCGATGGAATCAGCCGTTACGGTATTACCATGACCGCCGTTACCCCCATTCCGCCGAGCAGACCGCCGACCATTTATGCTCTGCATCGGCGAGTCGGCAATCATTCCGATTCTTCAGACCAACCACGACTTGTGCATCAATACCACAGCCGAAAAGCTAACGGGCATCCGCGGAACACTTTGCCGCTGAAGCGGGCTTTCCCCTAGAACGCTTTACTTACCATATTTGGAACAGGGGCGAAACCAGGCAACTCAAGTCAAGGCACTGGCACCTCTGCAGGCATCGTTTGCAACACAATCAGGACGCATTTATCTTTTACATCGAAAATCAACGAAAATCAAAAATTCCAGCACACCCCAGCTTTATTGCTTCTTTCAGGCAGCAATTCAAATCCATTAGACAAAAGAATACAAGCTCACCGGGTCAATCTGAAACCCTCATTTCATTTTCCAGGCGACATGAATCAACTTTCTCCAATTCCGACAGACTACCCATCATTTCATTATCAAACTTATCATCTCTCCATGAAAGCAATGATACTTTTGCCGCAGGACGCGGCGAACGGATACGCCACTTGACCGACCCTTTAGGCCCTACTTGCAGGTGGCGGCAAACCCTAATCGGCTGGCACCCCGTCATCTGAAAGCCGCAGGCTTTACCGAAATCGTCATCAATCACGCACAAACAGCGAACCGTCAAACCACTCGGCGACGGCTCGCAATACGGCGTACATCGCTATTCCCCTGAAAAACGGGCGGCTTGGAAACCGCAGGCGGCATTGCCTGCCTACTTGCTTGGCGACGCACCATTTCACTCGTTTGTCAATGGCGACGTGCTGACCGACATCGGCTTTAAAAGCCCGACAGGCCGCCGAAGCGTGACGCATTCAAGACCAAACTCGCCTGCCTATGAAACGGTTTGACGCCCACCGCACTGGTCCGACGGAAGACTTCGCCCGCGCAGCGGTCTAGCCTCTTCAGACCAAATCAGCAGGCGGAAGCGCTGACTTTCAGCAGGCGTTTACCGCCCGAACTCTTCCGCGATACACCGCCGCACCAGCGGCCAAAACTCACCCCCTCCTGCCGCCAAGCATTCGGAACGAAAGAAAGGTTGGCGCGCAAAACACAACGGTCTTTGGTTTGGATGTCGGAACGGTAGGCAGCTGACGGCAACCCCAAATCCTTTAAAACTGTAATCACTTCATCGGTTTAAAAATAAAAAGATTCATCTGAAACCCGGTTTCAAGTTTCAGGCGACCTTTAACCAATCACTATCTTTATCAGCTGCTTTCCTGTCTTGCGCTTGGTGCCAGTTGCCATCGTAGGCTCGGCCGACCAAATCAAACCATAGCTTTAATTAAAAACCCCAGGTAAAAGGTTCCTTAAAAACGTTACCGGTACGGCAAACAACCAAAACAGGTAAATAACTCATCATGCCGAACTGGCGACCAGCAATGGTGTGAGTTGCCTTCAGGTTTCAAATGCATGGCTACCGCGCTGTTTATTTAGCAATACCACAAACCCGCCAATACCGGCGCTATCGCTGAAATCAAACTAACATGTCCGTAAAAATACGATATACACCAGCGCGCACGGCGCAATCAGCATCAAATCAGCGTCAGCCCGACCAGGCGGCACGCCCAACCTTCGCCGCAACTGGTGGCCACACAGGATAAGTGCCGAACACCACACCGTCGCCCGAGCACTTCATCCGCAGCCATTCCCACCACCGGCACCAGCATGACCGCCGCTGTTTGCAGGCGGTTGGGGCGTCTTAGCTAAATCCGCCCCTTTGCCTCATGGCCAGCAGAGCAAAATAGCCCATCGCACATTCGCCCCTCCGGTTGACGGGCGACCAGACAAACATAGCCACAACGAATACGCAAAATAGGGGTGGGCAGGAATCAACGAAGCCAGCGATTTCAATCCAGCCGAGCGCCGCGCTATAAATCTAATACCGCCACCGCGGCCGCCACCATCGCCATCCAGGACGAACAAAACCGCCAGCATCATACCGCCATAAGCGAGGCCCATCCCCGTCATCAAAAGCTTCATCAAATTCCGCAAACAACTGACAAACAAAATGTTGAACGCTTGCCGCAATCAGACCTTTCGACAAATCAAGTGAAATTTCAGACGACTACGCAATGAATAAAAAACAATGTAGAATAACCTTATGGAACTTCGTATTTATCTCGTTCTCATATTTTTATTTTGGTTTGAAATATCTTTTTCATAAACCATTCGACAAATCTCCACGCACCCAAAACTAAAGGTCGTCAAAATCCGGTTTTTCCGTTTCAGACGACTTCTTTAAGATAACGTTTAAGCGTTCAGCAAACTTTCATCAACGTCAATCTTCGTTTTATTCGCACCACTTTGCGCGTCAGGACATTGCGCGATTTCTGCGCTTCCGGCAGGTAAATTACGTGAGATAGGTTACCACGGTATTCGTTCAACTCAGGGGTTTGCTTTGGTCTTTGACATTGACCCATCCTGCATTGAAGCCCAGGCCGGCCCGTCAACAACCTGCTGCTCGTCAAGGCATGCGATAAAGGCTCATGCAAAACCAATTACGGCAGCCCATCAAGGGAAATATCGGTAGTTTCGACACTGTTGCCCGTTCAAGTGGTCGCTTTTATAAACTACCACGAACAAAATGCTCCAGCGTGTGGATGCCTTTTTCGGACAGGTTTCTTTGTTGGGAACATAAAGCGCAGGTCAGACTCCCATTAATGGTCGCCTTTGGGCAGTCGCTGGTTTGCCACACGCACGGCGAGGGGCATTACGCCAGGAATAATAGTCTGACTTTGAAACTGTCGCGGGGCGTTGGGTTTATCCTTTGGATAAGATGGTTTTGGGAGATTGGTTAAACTTCTGGGTCCGATCGCCAGTTCAGCTTAATCTTTACCATTCCTTGAAGCCGCGCTTAAGGCTCGTTGAAACGATCAATGAAATCGCGGCTGTCGCGCGTTTGCCAGCCATTGCCGTTTGGTTCAGCGAAATGGTAACCGCCGCTTTTTGAAAATCCACAATTCTTGATTTGGAATGTGGCGGTTGAGCGATGAGGTTAGTGCCATCCGCCACTTCAGTGGTCAGGACCCGGTTTCCAGCAAACTGGCTTGAGTCAAAATCAGCCGTTTTTCGTCGAGTTTGGTCTTCAGTCATGTTCGAACAATTCTTCATCTTTTTGGATGAATTCCTTTCAGTCATCAGCTTTTGGCTGTTTCTTTGAATCTCGAATCTTGCCACATTCGCGCTTATGAAGTTTACCGATGAAATACAGCATCTTTTGCTGCAGCGACCCTCCTGCTCCTCGGCCTGCAGTTTACAAGGCCTCTACCTGCCCAAAGAGGCTGACAAGGCGCGTTTCGGCGTTGACCAGCCTGAAATCCATTCTTCAAAGAACCACCACCAATCAAACCCAACAGTTCATACCAATATGATACCATTGCAGACAGAGTTCCCTACGACTTGCGAAGATTCAACACCGCTATGTGTACGGTAATCCGCGCTGACCGACATTCACCAAACCGCGGTTGCCGCGCTTTCCCCGCTCAATCCTGCTACGCCGTCAAGATAAACGGCAATCAGGGCATCATCGTACTTCCGCCTCGCTGGCTTGTGGTTTTGACGTAATCTCCGGTGGCAGATTGGCGCGCGTTTGGCGGCGAGGAGCGGCGACACTGTGGCTCATCTTTTTCAGGCGTGGGCAAAAGCGAGGCGGAAATCAGAGTTTACGCTGCATGTCAGCGAAATGCTTTAATATGGAAAACTGTTCCAAAATCGACCGCATTCAAAGGTTTGCCGAACGCCCAGAACCCAAGGCCGTCAATCTCCCTGCGCGTCAACCCCTGGCGTCGGTGCAGCCCATCACTTGTCTCCACCGGCCTGAAGCTAACAAATTCAGCATCACATACCGCCGACGCGCTCAAATACCGCCATACAGCCGCCAAAGCCATAAAATCATCGGCATCGCTGCGTGGTTCCTGGCTTCAATGAGCCTCAGCCCTTGTCAAAACCTGCGAGCGCATTTGGTGGTTTGACCGATTTAGCCGACGAAGGCATCGTTTGGAACATTGGACTTGGGCGGCGGCGTCATCGTTTAATAAGACGAGCTATGTCCAGTTTGGGCGCATGCCGGCAGTTCAAAACTAATCAGCTTTGTATTGGGCTCATCCTCAGGCTGACGCAGCAATTCGGCAGCATGACTCCGCTGCGGGCGCGTATCGAGTTCATCAAAACACAGAAAAAACTTCGTCCATGGTGGTACCGCCATAGACGACCTCCGCGTCCCGCCCTGTGACGCCTATCGCGCCATCAAAACGGGTGAGACAAAAATATCCACTTGCAGCCCGCCCGACATCATCCAGCCAGGTTTAAAACCAGCAGCTTCCTCCAGCAAGGCCATGCCACTTGCCTGCACGAAGAGGCGATTTGCTGGTTATCCAGCACAGGGCGCCTTCTGGTGCCCAGCATGGCAAGCAATTTAACGCACCAGCGGGCGGCGAGTCTTAGTGGACGGCAGCGAATACCGGCTTATCCAGACGCGAAACTATAGAAGACGGCAAATGGCAAACAGAAATGAAGCTTTGTTTGCCTTCCGATCCGTTTCAAGACGAGCCTGTCCCATACTTTGAGAGCTGTGAAAATCATCGATACCACCCTACCCGACGTCGCTTTTAGAGACCCCAGGTCTTCGGCGACGCGGTTTCTTCATGAAACCCTTCCGACAGATGGTTTAAAGACCAACGTCTGCGACCACTTTTTGCTTCATTGGGAAAACCATTCAAATCAGGCAAGGCGTATTGCGCGGCCTACATTACCAAACCAGCTTACGCAAAGGCAAGCTCATTGCACGCGTCGTCGTCAACCCGAAAGTGTTTGACTTGTTGCCAAATCGATATCGTAAAGACTCGCCGACTTTCGAAAGCCGTGGAGCGGGCAAAATCCTATCATTGGAAAACAAACGCCAACTATAGAATTGCCGAAGGTTTCACTTTACAGCTTTACGTTTTGAGCAGTGGAAGCCAAGTTCGTTTACCGTCACGGACTATTTTGGCGAAAGCCAGACATTCGCGGTTTGAACAGTCAGGCCATCCAGCATCGATGGCCGCTGCAAGAATTAACCCTGTCCGCCAAAGACTTGGCGTTAAAATTTTGGCTGGAAACAGTTACGTTCCTAAATTGCCGTTGTCAAATCAATCAAAACCGCAAAGTCAAATCTGAAAACTTGAAACCGGGTTTTCAGACGTACCTCTTTCCGATTACAACAACCTGCATGCTTCGTCTAGCGGGAAGGTTAGAGATGAGAGGGTGGCGTGCGAGATATACGGTATAAAGGGCAAGAGCCACCTCCCCAGCCTCTCCGCGCGGACGGGAGGGAGCAGAGCTCGTGGGCAAAGACCCACGCTGATGCTTCCTCCCTCAAATCAGCACACAAAAATTCGCTTCTGGGTTTCTCCAACTTTAGGCGTTGCCCAACGGTGTAGCAAACGTGGAAGCATCCGCAGATCCTAGCTGTCTAAATGTTTCGTATGGCTCTGGCATACCGTCGGGCAGGTAAAACAGCCGTTCATCAGCCGCCAAAGTCATCGTCCCGCGCAGGCGGGAATCCAGACTCTGAAGGGAGCCGCTGCAGTTACTGTCTTCCATACCTTCGAAAACCTCTGGATTCCCGCCTGCGCAGGGCGTGCACAAAAGCAGGTATTTTCTCGTTTGCATCTGCTAAAGAGGCCGTCTGAAAAAGTCCCAAAACAGGTTTTTCAGACGACGCTCTTCTCCTACAATTCAACTCGACTTCTAAATACTCGCGCTACTTGCTACCGCACATGGCTGTGGTGGTCTGCGGCCTTCGTGGTCGTAGTCGTTGAAAACGCTTGAGCACTTTGACGTCTATGTCGTTTTCCTTTAGCGAACGTTGGCGAAGTCTTCAATCAGGTTCTATGCATCGTCGCCAGCGATATGGGTCGAAACGTTCGGCGTTGGTAGTTTACTCGAACCCGGACTGGATGTTTTCAGGGTTTTCGCTGTGGCGGCTTTTGTTTCAAGGGCGAGACTTCTTCCGCCAGTTCCAAAGCTGGTTCGTCGGCGCGGGAGTTCACTTCGCGGCTGGTAGTAGGCGCGCTTCATCTACCCTGAAGGATGGGGACGAGTGCTGATGAGCGCGGTGCCGACGTCACTGAGCGGGTCAGAGCGCGACGACGGCGGCGGTGGCAACGATAGGATGAACTGGTACAGCCCTTTGTGCCGAGAGTGCGGGGAGGGTGGCGGGTTTCGCGGTTTGCCAGCCCACCAGCAGCAAGACGGCGGCGAGGGTGGACAGTATCATGTTGGATAAAGGGAATCGCGAAAACGCACACGGCAACAGGACGCCGTGGACGCTTTGTGCAGACGGTTTAGTGCGTCGCGCCTGCACGTGGCGCCCGGGCGAGGCTGCCACGACGACGGAGGTGATGGGCGGGCCGCCGATGAGCGAGGCTGACGATCAGCTGCCTGCGCCCTGCGCGCGCAGATTCGCGGTTCGTCGTCGGTGATCGGCGAGGTGGGTGTCAGAGGAGTCGGCGGCTTCGGTGCAGAGCAGGGTTTCAATCGAGGGCGACGATGGCGATGGTGATGCCGGTCATCCAGACGTGGCTGTTGCCAGGAAAAGCACTGGCAAAGTTGGGCAGCGTGAGGCATAGCTGCGGCTTCGCGCCGTAATGTCCGGGAACAGCGGTTGGACGAGTTGTCCGGCAGGAGATGTGCAAGGCTGCTGCCGCTGGCGACAAATCATTGGTTTCATCGGTATCGCGCGCACGGCAGCCAGCGCGGCGGGCGGGGCTTTCGATGTTTTCAGCGCGATTTTGTCATACGGTTAGGATCGCCATCGACACGCACCTGCTGCAAAGGAGCCGCGCGGAGTAGTCGGCGAGCCAAGACAGTGACGGCAGTCGGCGAGGGGCTGCCGCTGCTGCCCAAGGCTGGAGACAGGTCTGTTTCGCGGTGGTAGTCACGCCGTGCCCGCCAACATGCCTTCGATAACGGACACGAGGGATCGTATTCGGCAAGGCTGCCGGCGCGGATGAAGCCGAGCAAAAGCTGGATAGCGTCGGCGAATTCAAGCCTGCGCTGACAGGGCAGCTCCAGGCGAGACCAGGGACGTTCGGTATTGCGGCAGGATAATCGCCGCGAAGCCCGCAGGGCCCAGGGCCCGACGCTGATGTGCGAGGGTGCTGGGTGAACCGATGCTGACGATGCCGCCGTGCGCGCTAACACGCCGGACAGCGGCGGCGCACCGAGAAAGCGAGCGCGATGCCGAGAGCACAACGGCGAGGGAACGACGAGGAAGACGACCAGTCCGGAAGCGAGTGGACTTGAAGAGGCTGCCCTGAAAAGCTTGTTGTTTCTGATGGGGTTTCACATGGTGAAAGTGCCCTGTTATGTGTGTATGTGTGTTTGATGGGATTTGACTGCGGCAAATCAAAGTCGTCTGAAAAGGATCAGGATGCTTGTCCAAAGCTGCACTCAGCAGACGACCTCCACCATCAACCCGCTTTCTTGCGCGCGATTGACTTCGCCATTTCAGGAATCGGTGAGGTCGTGTCTGGATGTCGGCAGAGTGTTTTGACGTCGATGTTCAAAGTCGATGGGGCAGCCCGTACGCGTCGAAGACCCAGACGTGCACGATCAGGTAGCAAAGTCGAGCAGGTTATCGCTCCTGCACGCACGCCATTTTGATTGACGTTGAGACACTGCTCACTGCGTCCAGATTCGACCAGGCGGTCATGGCGCAGGTGTTCCGTCTTCGGTGCGTCCAGTTCTTCCTGATGCAGGCGGTACACGTCGCGGATGTTGCTCAGCTTCACGGTTCCATCGCGCCCAAAATCTTCCAGCAGCATCGCCGCTTTCGGTGCCGCCGCAGTTGCCATGATGGCCGCGAATGATTGATGTGTTTGACTTTCAGAGGTGCGCACGGCGGTATTGGATGGCGCGGAAGCGGCATTCGTGTGGCCAAACCGTGCACAAAGGTTGGCAACGTTGCGGTGGCCACAAAGACACATGCGCGCGCTCAAGAAGCCCATCAGCTCTTCTTCCGCCGCGACGCGGCTTTCATCGAACAGCGATGTGAGAGTACTTCGAGGTTTGTCCGTCGGCGAGTCTTCCAGAAGTAATCAGGGCATTGCTGCCTCTTCGTTTCCTGCCATTTGCGGTTGTTTCTCAAAAATGACTTCGTGCGAGTTGGCTCATGCGCGGGCTTCCCTTTCTGCTGATGTGTCGTCTGTGTTTTGTTATCGCACCCTGTTTTCGGATCGCCTCTCTGTTTGCGCATTCTGGGAAGGCAAAATTAGACTAGCCATAAAATGCCGTATAAATATATAAATTCGGCATTTTTCAGGCAGGGTCGTCTAAAATACCCTCAGCCAATCAGACAAAAGGAGAAACCGCCGTTTCTCCTATCTTCAAAATTCACAGCATCCTCGTCCACGCCGCCACCCCGCTCGACGCCCTGCTGTCTGCCCACTTTCCCGCAATTTTTCAGGCGAGCCTCCTTACCAATCGCTCACTTTACGGCGCAATGGCGGACTGTTTTTCGAGGAAAGTTCCATGTCCATCAAACGCCCGTCGCTTTTCGGCGGCGCCGTGATTATCGCCGGTGCGGTCTAGTGCAGCTGGGTAACGCTTAGCCCGAGCCGCCACCTCCGGCGATCTGGTTCCTGAGGCTCGCTGATTGTGTTGCTCTGCACTTGGTTTTCCGCCTACTCCAGCGGCCTGTAGTATCGCCCGAGAGTCAACACCCACTATCCACGCGGAGCCAGCTTCGAGCACCATGGGTCAAAGACTACCTCGGACCCGACTTGGAACGCCATCGCGGCGTTGCCGTCGCCGTCGTCTTATACCTGCACCTTTCGCCTACGTCTTCGTCAGTCGGCGCTTACGACCGCACAAAGGGCTGGGCAGCGGCGCGGTCGATGCGAAAATCCTCTGCCGCGTCGGACAGCTCGTGCTTCTATGCAGCATCTCTCGCATTTTGCGTGTGGGCGTCCAGCACGTGACTCGTGTCGAGCCAACCGCGTCCTCATCGGCGGCATGGTGCTGACTCATCTGGGCGACCGGCGGGCACCGATTGCCGATGCCAAACTGCGTCCTCTTCGGCTTTACCCAAACGCGCAGGCACCAGCTACTGGTTTACGCGCCACCGCCCTGCCCGTCTGCCCTCGCGTCCCTTCGGCTTCCACGGCAGCGTCTCGCCTGCTCAAATGCTTTAAAGGCGATGCTGCCCAAAGTGGCTCAAAATCCATCTGGGCTAAGGTACGCAGTTGCGCTCGCTGTTACGTCCTGTGGCAAATCGCCATCCAAAGGGCAACACTTGCCGCGCAGCAGATTCGCTCGTGATCGCCGCCGAAGGGCAAAGTCTCCGTCCTCGTCGAAGCCCTGTCCAAGTTCACGAAACCGGCAGCATGGACAAAGTGCTGACCCTCTTCTCTTACATGGCGATTCTACCTCCTTCTCAGCGTAACACTCAGCCTGTTTGACTTCATCGCCGACATCTTCAAATGGAGCGACAGCGTGTCATGCCGCACCAAAACCGCCGCCCTGCTCTTCCTGCCGCCCCTGATTTCCTGCACTGCCATTGCTCACGAGGCTTCGTTACCACCATCGGCTACGTCGGTCTGGCGGCAACCATTTGGACCAGGCATCATCCCGCCAGCTGCTCTACCGTTCGCACGCATTCGCGGCAAACCAAAAGCTTCTAAGGTTTACGGCGGGTTCGGGCTGATGGTTTTGGGTTTCCTCTTCAATTGTCATCAACATCGCCGCGCAGGTGAGCCAAAAACTCAAGACTCATCCCCGTGTTCAAAATGACAACAACCGCACAAGGGTCGCCTGAAAACCCATCAAAGGTTTTCAGACTGACCTTTTCTCTTCATAGAACTGGTATATTGTAAAATTCATTGCATTTCGCTCAATCATTAACATTTCTTGTTGGGAACGGTTTGTTTGTTAGTATTAAGCCATTGCCGTTACGTCTGTCACGGCGGGACGGACAACCTCAGACGGACAGCCTCAAATGAAGGTTGCATATCTGGCTAAGTTGTTGGTCGATCCGGTATCCGCCGGTTTGGACGTGGCGGCTGGCAAGCAAAGCCTTTGTCCAAGCTTTGGGCGCTGGTTTTTAACCGCTCGACATCAGCGAAACTCTGTTGGCGCAAGGCAAAAGCGACGTTTGGTTTGACGCTGTGGTCGGCAAAGCCGTCCTCAATACAGACAATCTTGTCGGAGGTTTTGCCCCGATGCGGACAAACTCTTCCTGTCCGGCAAAAACGTCGAGCTGGCGTTGTCTTTGGATGCAGGCGTAGTCTTGGTACGTCTGATAGTGCGACGTAGCCAAGTGGCACCCAATCAACCTTGCCAAACAGCGCAACTCTCCGGGTCTTTGGGCTTCATTATTGAGGCTGGCGGCATCCGTGGGCGAAGTTGCCGCCTGGCGGACTGGTTCTGGCTGAAGCGCGCGTCAAGAGGTATCTGCTTTGGCAAAACGCGGGCTCGGCTCCGCCCAGTTCGTTGCATTCTGGTTGGTTTTGCCGTGCGGTGTATGCGTCTGTTGCGGGGTGCAGACGCGTACCGTCGCCGCCGCATCTGCCATGAAGGCATTGCCGCTGTGTCTTGCTTGCCGACGCGAAGAGTTGACCGTTGCCAAAGAACGCGGCATCAGTGCCTGACTCTTTGTTGATCCGCTACATTGGTTGGACAATACGTCGGCCGGTGTGCGTTGCCTGTAAGTTCTGACGCTTGAAGACGCAGAAACATCAGGCACAGTAGTCCTCGGGCCATTATGATGGCGCAAAACGGCGTGGGTGGCTGTATCCGGTGCCGTTCATTGACTCAACACCATCCGCCCGCCTTGCGGTTGATTAAAACCGTCGGGTGAAGCCTCGTCAGCGTATTCTTCGTGATGCTGTATCAGGTTCTCGTATTCGGCGACTGCGCGGTTGGCGGATACGGCGAAGCGGCTTGCGATTCGTGATTGATCGGCGTTACCGCCGAAGTTGTTCGTTCGCTAAAGTTGCGGTTCTTCTACCATCGCTCAGGGCGGCCTGTGTCGATGCCGTGATTGAAGCGCTGGCGAAGAAAACGCGGACTTGGGAAATCGGCGGCCCGCTGCGTACGGTGCGGCTTGCGTGCCTGAAATTCGGCAAAACGGTTTAAGCACCGTCGTGGTCAGGCAGCGTCTGATTTTCTGAAACTCAGCACAGGCAGCTGTACCTACAAAGCCGTACAACTTAGCGCCAACGTCCTGGCGTCGGCCCTCTTTTGCAGGTTTGCAACGGTCAACGACCTCTCCGCGTGGTGAAGACGTCTTCTTTACTATCGCTCTGAAGCAGTTCAGGCAAAACAAATGGCTGGTGTTGCTTGGTTTTTTAAAGTAAACGGTCGTCTGAAAACCGTAAATGGTTTCTGACGACCTTTATATTCAGTGGCACATACCCTAGCAGGGGCTTCACCTTAGCTACTGGAAAATCTTTCCATTACCTTCATCATGGAACAACCGATTTCTTCCCATCCCCAGCTTACCATCAGCGTAGAGCCAACGAAAAATCTTTAAAGGTTGCCTGCGCAGCCGCGAGAGAAAAGGCATTTTTGGCAAACTGACGGACGACCAAAGCACCAAAGTCGCCGCCACCACCATGCGCAAAAGCAAAATCCGCAACGAAAACTTCGGTTTACTGCGAGACAACAGGACGGGTGGGAAGAAGCTAGCAGGACCAATTTATTTGGCAACAACTTTGTTCCGGGAAACTTAAAACGAGAAAAGGTTTCTCTACTTCGCAATAAAAGGTCAAGTCTGAAACCAGGCATAGATTTTGGGTTTTTGCTTTTGGGTTTTACAGACGACCTTTCCTATAAAAATACAGCCCTCAAATACAACAATCCCATCCACTTTTAACAATCAAAATCCAAACCGCCCATCAACCAAAACACGTCCTCATTGGCTTTTCGCGCCAGCGCCGACCGCTTTAATCGCCCGCCACCTGTTGCGCCTCGCGCGACATTGATCCCGCTGAATTGACATTTCTGCCTTATCAATCGCTGACGCATTTGCGAAGCTGCCGCCGCCGTCTGGCGGATGCCATCGAGCAAGGAAAATCCTGGTTAGCCGCCGACTACATTACCGACGGCGCGATCGCTTGCTCCGTCGGCATGAGCAACAGCGCGATGGGCGCCGGCAATTAGTTCCACTGTTGTAACTTCGTTTCGGAACTTTGGCTGTGGCTTGACGCCCGAACTTGCAAAAATCCGCGCCGCTGCAGGGTGTGGTTACTGATTTACGGTCCCGGTAACGGCATCGCCAGCATCACCAGGCGTGGCGCGGGCGCAGGTGGGGTTTGGACGTGAGTCGTAACAACCTACCTGCCCGCGAAACCCTGGACGACCTTAAAAGGCCGGAATCAGGAATGAACTTTTGGGTTTAAAATTCGCACTCAGCTTTTCTTGATCTCATTCCCTCGACCTAACCAGCCTCCCTCCTTCATCACCAAGACTGAACAGATCGCTCAGCAAAACATTATCCGCGCGCCCTGGTTGGTGGCGCGCTGACTGGCAAAGCGCGGCTTCTTTTCGATATGGGTTCGCTTTTCAGATTCTCGCGCATCGCGCCGCCGGACGGCTCGAGCGATATGTCGGTGGCATCTACCTGCTGGCGCGACGACGCGGAAGCGCAGGCATTGCGTTGAACCTCAACATCGAACGCCGCGAATCCGGCGGTCCGCCGCACAAGACGCGCTGAACGCCTTTCAGAGCCTGCTGCTTCGGTCAGGCGGCCCTAGTCCTTCACCACCGCGACAGTTTTCATCAAGGCATGGTCGGCATCAATCGCCAGCCGCCTCAAAGACCGCTTCGCCCGACTATCGTATTCGCTTGAACAACAGCAGAATTACGCAGTTCAAATCATTCAGCACCGCGACCTTTGGACTTAAGCGCCATCCAGTTTGGTTTGTTCAACGGACGCAATGGCGGACTTCGGGCATACTCAGACACAACATTCACGTTTCAGACGCCTTTGAAGAAGCCATTGCGGAAAATGGTGTGCGAAGACGTTGTCGCGACCTTCATCGCCGACGGTAGCTGAAAGCCTGGGCATCCACGCTGGAACAGACTGAAACCTCGCCCGCACGTTTGGGACAGGGTTCGCGCCGCCGAGCTACCGACCGTTCACATTTATCCGCCAGCGGCGCTTTGGGCGCGGAGGGCAAACACAAAAGTCTGGCTGCAAAGGGCGGCTACAGATTTGAAGCGTATTCTGTGGCAGGGCATCCCAGATCCATCCCGCGGTTGTACCGCCCGTGGCAAACAGGTGGCGCAATCAATTCAAATTGCAGCTTTATATCGATTATTGGGAGCGGCAGGCTTGCGAAGATAAAAGGTCCTGATAAAATTTTCAGACGACCTTCTTTTGACTCAGTTCCTTCTTCTTCAAAATATATTTGTGGCAGCGTTAGCCTTAGTTATGAACTGGCTCAAGCCAGATTACATCCATTAGGACGAAATGAAATTTTCATTCGACTGGACTGCGCGGCGGCATCAAGGGCAGCTTTACTCAGCAGGGGCGATGGGGGTCAGGGTTTAAACCCGCGGGTGTGGGTGTTATGGCGTATCGCGCTGGAGGTCAGCTTTGGTTTACTGGCACGCTGCCCTTACCATCGTCACGGTCAGGTCGGTTTGCAGGCGCATGCCGATGTTGAGCGGTTGGCTGACGAATACCCCAGAGCTAACATGGGGCGCTGGGGTCGTCTTCGTGAGCGTTTCTTTTCAATCAGGCTCGCGCCATAGCCAAGGCATTTCATACGGATTTTTGTAGGGCAATCCGCTTTAGCATCTTTAAGCATCGTTCCAGACTGACGTTGCATGGGTTTTGTCATGGTTTGGTAGATTTACAAAATCGCTGCCGCACCATTCGATTTCATAGCTGTCGAAACTGACCTTCAGGATTGCACAGAGCGCGTCCGGGGCAACTGCTACGCAGGTTCCGCATCGCGCTCCAGCCGCGTATTTAATGATTCGATGTCAGGGTGTTGTCGATGGTTTTACGCATGGCGAGCTGCAGACGCTTCGGCAGTTTGAACGGTAACGGCATCAGGTCTGCCGTTGCGGATTTTCTACAAAATGCCCAGGCGGAAATGGAGGGTCAGTTGAGCCTGGGTTTATTATTGCGCCTGTTATATAAGCGGCTGCGACCAACACATGGCAGTTTGTATACGATACCATCCCGGGCAAGGTTGCGGCTGACGGAAGAGATGCCTTGGTTTGCTTAGTTTGATGCGGTATGCTGCCGTTCTTCAGGACAGACAACAAGACTGGCGAACACAGCGCTGGCAATACCATTTCAACATTTTTTCAGCATGGTGGGTTTACGGTTTGTGAACGTCGGGCATGGTATAACTGAAATGCGCCCCTCTTCCTCACTTACACCCGCCGGCATGTATTTCCCGCCTCCAGTGGTCGTCCAGAAATAAAGGTCGTCTGGTTATGAATCTTCAATCCATTTAAGACATTGACTAGCAACAAAACTGGTAACATACCTGCGCCGCGTTTCCGCCGAACTTCAGACCGCGGGCAGAATCAGAAACCGTGTCGCTGGTGGTTTTACAATATTTCGCTGCCGCCTTTCAGATATGGGACAGATTGCGGTGGAAAAGCATTTACCAACCGGAATCGGCCCGACAGCTTTCCGTTTTTCAATCATCCATACCTTGCGCGTTTTGCTTCACTTTTGATTCCGCGAGGCAGGCGGTGCAGTTCGTTTCTGCGACGGTATGGCATACACCACACAGGCGTATCGTCGTTTCGCGGAACGCGAAAGTGCAATGCGTTTTCGGTCGGTATCAGTTGGAGGCTGCAGTTCGAGCCATTTACTGAAACCCACAATATCAAACGCTGAAACTCTATTCTTGAAAGCGTTGAGGATTCAGGCCCCATCTTGCCATTACCAGTCATGGGACATCGCCCCCGACCGTAAACCGATAACCACTTTCGACTGGCAAAGATTGCAGGCGGCGGGTTTCAGTTCGTTAATCGCTCAAAAATGCCATATGGCATTTTTCAGGCGACTAACCCAGTTTTGAGGCTATCATTCACGGCATTGCTGTCGAGAAAGTTTATTTTCGTTGCAATCGGCATCCATACGGGACAATCGTGTCCGACTCCGACGAACTTTACTCGCGGCAATACGGTTCACGCTTCGCCAAAGGCAGAGCCACCCAGGCAGCGAAGACGGAATGCCGCTCTTACAAAAAGTGAGTTACCCGCGGTTTCATCCACGTCTTAAACGGCGTCATCCGCCATCGCCTACAATATGTACCAAAGAAACCAATACCGCAGAGCAGGTTGCGCGAACCGTTCGGCCGCTCCGACAAAGAGACGCGCTCCTGAACAATCAAAACCAGCCATGTGCGCGAGCGGTAAGGGAGGTCGGCGGCAAGGGCCTGTTCGTCAAAAGCAGGAACAAAGCCCAAAGCCGCGCTGCTCAGTCTGCAAGAACAAGACGAAAATCTTCGCCGCCGAAACCAGAGCTCTGCCAAACACTTCCGCCATCAAAACCGACCTCGGGTTGGCGATTGAAGACGACTTTACCATTGACCAGTACAGCATACAATACACATCATTTGAACAGCAAAATCACATACCCAAACCGCCAGCGACGAGGCCGGGTGCTTCTGCAAATCCGCCGCCAAGCAACCTTTGGTCAGCTTGGACGAATTCTCAAGTCAATTGCCGTGGTTTGACCGCGCCAGCTACCTCGCCCTACATCACTTCCTCTCTGAGCGCAAGGCTGCACGCCCTGCCCGCCATCCAACCGCCACCGTTTCCAAATCATCGGCTGCACCATGGACGACCACTTCCAAGTTATGAACCGATTCCGAGCGTGTATTGCAAAGGGTTTCGTCGCCAGCCGCAAAACAGTCCAGCCCGCAACGGTTTGGCAACCCAAGAAGAATTACGGCAGTTCAACCGGGTTGACACCTTCGCTTAACTGATGGGCGGCAAGGTCTCCCGCAATTTGGCGTTTACCGAAGTCGCGCAGGCGTGGATACCTTCACGCCCGCGTCGATCAGGCCCTCCGCTTCTCCGCGGTTTGCACAGCAACATCAGCGGCGTCGAACTGCGCGCTTCTATTTGAAAACCTCAGCTTCGTATTGGGCGAGGCGAAACATTCCACCACCGGACGAAGCCAGCGGCCCGATGTTTGCCATCCACCCAGCGCCTCACAGGCGGTGGGTTTTACCAACGCCCTCGCCCGGACGCCAGTCCACCACAAAGGCTTCCAGCATGTTGCTCGATATCCCACACGCACCTGCCGGCGAAAAAACCTTCGACCTCTTCATAGGACTTGGCGGTGCGACTCTCCGATTGGTTAAGGCGATTTGGTCAACGACAAAAGGTGGAAGAAGTTTCTACCCAATGGCTCAAGACATTCTGAACACGTCTTGATCCGGGAAGAAATAAAATTCAAAGTCAGCATCAAACCCGGCAGCAACAAAATACCGCCTGTTCCTCCTAAAATCAGATGTAATCCGGCGGATGTAATGAATTTGGCATATCCGCTTTCAGGTAAATTCATTTTGTTTCAACTATCATTTTCAGGCCTTTGCCCGTATCAGACAAGGTCGTCCTAGCTCTCATAAGGTCAAACCACTTTGTCCGCCACCTTACCGACCTCCTCAACCGCTACGCCTACAGATACCACCCCTCAGCGCTTAGCGTACCAATTATGAATACAACAAATTGTCCGCGGAACTCAAAAGGCGTGGAACAGAGGTATCCAGCAAACTGCCCGACAACCCATTAGCGCGTCGGCGGCAAGGCCTTTAGCGGGATTGCCGAAATGCGCCACGAAGTGCCGATGCTGTCGCTGACTAACGCCTTTCCCGCAAGCGGCAATGTCACCGAAATATACGCTTTCGACCAACGCGTGCGCGACGGTTTGGTTGGCAACAATCAGAATATCAAATTGATTCGACGGCCTCGCCATCAGCCTGCTCTACCGCGACGGCATGTTGCAGGCGCTGACGCTGGCGACGGCACGACAGGCGAACGTTACCCAAAATGTCAAACCGTCGCCCAGCATCCCCCCTGCGGCTGCACGGCGAAAATACGCCCGAACTTTCATCGAGTACGCGGCGAAGTGCGATAACTCAAAACCGGCTTTGCCCGCCCTCAATAAAGACAAACCGAAAACGGGCAAAACCCTTTGCAATCCGCTTTTAACGCCGCCGCCGGCAGCTAACGCTCAATTCGCGCATCACTGCAGCGCAAACTACTTTTCCCCTACTCCGTCGCCGTCAACAGGGTGGTTTCAAGCTTAAAGAACCCATCAAGAACTCTTCTTCCAAAACCAGCTTCAAACCTGCCCAGCTGGCAATTTCAGCTGTTTCAAAAATATCGATGGTATTGGCGTTTGAACAAATCTGGCAAAAGCCTTGAACTACTACGAAATTATTGGTCAAAGTTAACAGCTTAGCAACATGAACTCAGCTTCCATCTCCGCCGCCGCTGGGCGATTACTAGGTTCCCCATAAAATTCAATCATTGACGATTGTTGTGCAAATCATGGGATGAGCGCAGTAACGCCAGTTTGCCCGATTACAGCCCATTCGTCAGCGTCCTCGTAATAACCTCCCTCACTGATCAAGACTGAAATATCGCGTAAAGACGTGCGCGTCAGCAACACCGTCGTCGTGCGCCGCGCCGGAATGATTCGAAATCGTGCGCGTGATTTCGGAACGCCGCCCGGTAAGGAAACCACCGTTGCCGTTTCAGACGACCTCAAACATAATAAGACGACCTGTTTGCCCGGAAACACCATCCGCCAACTAGCCCAATCCGTTCCGCTGCAAGCCTACCGCCTGCCGACCCACTGTCCCATCTGCCCGCATGATAAAGGCAGAAGAAGCGGAAGCCGTCGCCCGGTCGCGGCGGCGCTATCAGGCTGCTTGCGCGCAGGGGCTTAATCCACTTCCGCCTCAGCGCAAAACCATCGGACATCGACGGACTCGATTAAAACAAATGAAACGGCTGGTTACCCCAGGACCTCGTCCACCATTTCGCCGACCTCTACCGCCTCGACATCCGGCCTTGCAAAAAATGGAAGAGCAGCCCGGATGAAATCGTCTGAAAACGAAACGGCGACTTCCCAAGGGGCGTTTCGGGCGGCCTATCACAATTAATACCCCAAACGGCAAAAACAGCCATGGGGTGGAACGAAACATCCTCGCAGGCGCGAAATGACAAAACGCGAACTCGCCCGCTTCCTGTTGCTCCGGCATCCGCCACGTCCGGCAGCGGAACGTACCATAAAACGCTGCTGGGCATTTCGGATGGTTGGAACACGTCCGCCGCTTCAGACTTCCATCCTCCGCCTGCCTGCCCGACATCGGCGGCGTCCGTCCGCCCGACTCCATCGCCCACTTCTTTTTGGGCTGCAGCAGGCGATGATGGAACCAGGCTTCTCGCCGCAACTTACCCCCTAAACCGTATTACCATCCCGCCGCCCGCCGCCGACCGCAACGCTGGGATTACGCACCGCGGTTTCAAAATGGCGAAAACAAAAGCCCAAGCGCAGCAGGAACTCGCCAGCTTAAAAGTGAAGGCTACAAACCGAAACCAGCCCTCCCTGCCGACTACTTAAATACTAGCGCCTTGAGCACAAAACGCCCTTTCACTCAAAACCTAGAAAACTTTCTTCGCGAACGTCGTCCCAGAAAGCCAAGAAACGCGGTTTCGACGACCTCAATCAAAGAAGCCAGCAGGCAAAACCTTCGTAATTAACCGGCACCCTACTTACCTCAGACGCGAGCCAAGCCCAAGCTAGCAGTCGAAGCCGCAGGCGGTAAAGTTCAACGCGTGTCCAAAAAACCGGCTACATCGTCGCCGGAGAAGCGCCAGCTGGCAAACTGGGAAAAACCAGCACCTTGGGTTGTGGCGGTTTGAGCGAGGAAAGAGCTTTTGAGTGCTGGGCTGAATACCCATAAACATACCGCAAGATTCGACTGAAATCACCTCACAATTCCCCACTTATGCGAAACAACGGCATATGGATATTGCTGAGTTCAATTTATAAAACCTAAGGTCGATACAAGAAAATTTTTGAACTGACCTTTATAAACCTCATCCGGGAAAAACCATGAACAAAGGGAATAAAACTTCAATCGCTTGTATGGATGTGGGCGGAATCGCTGTTTATTTGGGAACAGTATCATAGTTTTAAACTTGTTCCAATTACTGGATTCCATACATGGAAGAACATTCAGCGACTATCAGGCATTTGAACCCATCATCAACTTCTAGCCTTATCAAGTTTAATACCACCATTAAATAACAAGCGCAGGAAATACAAAACCTTGAAGAATTGGAACCAGGCAGCAGAACAGCAACATATAATCCAGAATTTTAATCTGCAACAATTTGAATCGACATTTTTCTTTGCTGGAACAACATAATAAAATAAATTGAAACCCTTATCAAAAATGTTGATAGAATAAACAAATACAATCAAACCCATGATATTAAAGGTTGTTCATTAATGATATGAGAAATATTCAAAATCTACCAAAGTCAAACGATTTATTAATAAAAATTAAATCATCATAAAATAATATACAACAAAATCTTGGATTGAAAGGTACTTCATTAATACTATTTCAGATACTTAAATTAATCTCACTAAGTTTATCCAAGACATATGGAATACAAATAATAAAATCAATGTAGAAATTATATTTACTGATGACTGAAAATCAGGAAAATTAAAAGTAATTATATATTAATCCACAAGAAAAATATATAGCAATATACTTCAACTCTTTTATCCCAAGTAAAGATCATAAATTAGTTTAACTTTAAAACTGCCTATCTTCAAGTTCAAAAGCATTCCAATAATTTCAAGGGTTTACTCAATGAGTATAATTTTAGAACACCTGCAATTAGGTATGCAATTGGGGCATGAAAGATACTGTCCTTCAGTTCAAAACATCTTTGATGATTTTATGTAAAATCTATCTTACAACAGTAAATTGATATTATAAAACCTTCATTTGGAGCAATAAGCTACCTACTAAAATGGTAGAAAGTTATTCAATGAATCAAAAGCATATTTATATCAATACTAAATCCAGCAAAAATTCTAAAGGAAAAAGAAACACTTGAAAAACAGTTGGTTTTTGCAAAATAAAGGAGATCTTCCAGAACGTGGGGAATGAATTAGAAAAACAAGAAAATTATTGATTTTTACAAAATACGGAGAAAACACAGCTTATTTTTACATGAGGAATAGGGTCAAAGATTCGTCTGAAAATTTTCAGACGACACTGATATTCACCATCCATACAAACCAACCACGTCGTTTCAAGTACAATTTATGAACTGATACCAACTGCACCACTCTTATCAGCCTCCCATTTTACCACAGCAGTCAATATCATGCAACTTATACCCACAGCGTCACAGCTGGATGCACCGCTCAAAGCGATATTCCGCTACTACACTTCCGTCCTAAGTTTACCCGTCAGTTTCCGTTTGATGTGCAATGTGGTTGTGAAGGAATAAGAATAGGGATCTTTGGTTTCAAATACAGAGTTTGCAGAGTTTGGGTTTGCGGCATCCTTGAATCATTTCTTAGGCCAGACAATCATTTACCGACCCTATTTACGAGGTTTAGATTCCTTCCGCCAGCACGCAATTCCGCAATCTTCCGGTGGGCGTACCTGCGCTGACGGATGCAGTGAATTTACTATCGGGCTGGGAAAAATGATTGACCGGCTAATCGGTTTACCATTGCTTGCGTCAGACATTTGAAAAAAAAAAACGCCACCGTTTATTGAAAGATGGACTGGCTACACTGATACGGCGCATTAAAGATGAAAGGTCGTCTGAAACTTGTATTTCTTCCGTTTCAGACGACCTTCTTCATTCACCACATTACAAAACAGCGCGGATGGGACCCATTGAGCTTTGACAGAGCAGTGCGCGTTCACTCAAGAGCCACCAGTACGTTTTAAGGACTTTTTCGTCATTTGATGTCCTTCGGTATCAATGAAAAACGGTATTCCCAGAGCGGATTGCTCGGGCGGCTTTCGAATTTAATTCATTGAAATGCCGATTCGGTAAACAGCTGCAACAGCGAGCGACAGCTTTCAACGGTTGGAAGCAGGAGACTACCAGCGAGGTTTTGTCGGTGCCGCTGCTGCCAGTATCTTGATGCCCACTAACCAAGCCATATTAGTGTTGTTCAGCTCATCTTCAGTACATTCGGCGGCATAGTTCAAATGGTAAATATCAGCGGCGGGCGTCCACCGATGGCGGCATTTTAGGTCGATCCGGTTCTGCCTGGCCTTGCCCTCTGGAATTGCCAGAGCAGCAGTTCCGGCATTGGGCAGGTTGCGTCCGAGCAGTCGTTGCATTGCGCCAACGCTTGGGCATGCGAAGACTTTTGTGATGCCAATTCATTGGGTACTTCGCAAGAGGTTATATGATGGATGCGGTTATTGTGGCTTTTCGCCGCAGGCTTTCAATGCAGTTTACCGCCAGTAAAGTCAAAGTCGTAGCCAGGCCTTCCGAGGTTTTCAGCCGCGCGACCAATAATCCGCTACCGCGTTTCGACTTGGCAGAGCATTGGTCTATGGTCTGAAATGCGGCGATATGGGCGGCATAGCGAAATGTTTGATGACTGCCTGCTGGGTAAGCATTCCCTGCGGCCCAAAATTCAAACAATCGTCGCGGACGCTCAACATAAGCATTCCGCTCATTACTTCGCGAAACGGTCTTGCGATGGACTCATCAGGCAGCGGACGCCAGTTCAACTCTGATCCGCCTCCAATACCGCTACGCCGCGCTCAGGACGATTTTTCCGCCCGTTCGCGCAATTCGCCGATGGTGCGCATAGCTGCGCTCGTTCAGCAAACGCAAAATCAGCATCAGTTTCATCAGCTGGCATTGCGGTTTTGGCAGCTGTTCACGTCAATGGATAAGGACATATCGACAAAGCGCTGGCGGTTCATTCATCAATATAAACAATGTTCTAACATCAAAATGGGTCGTCACAGAAGCGAATACGCTTTCAGACGACCTCTTACAAAATACCCTCTCTTTCTCAGATGTCGTCTTTTTGGCATCATTTGCCATCCATAGCATGGGTTCAGCGTATATTTGGGGTTTAATTTGCAGGGGTCGTCCTGGAAATGTGAACAGCGTCCCTGCAATACCAAAAAGCGCAAAGCATAGGAAACAAGCTATAAAAACTCAATGCATATTAAAGATTAACCATCACTATCCGCCACCAAAATCTGTTTCAGACTTTGCGGCACCTTCTAATCCACGAAAAGGAAATCCCATGAGTCCGCATGTTACTCGTAGATGACGAGCACTTTGCTGACCAATTGCTCATGAATACTTACCGCGAAAGGATTGAATCTCCACAGCGTTTCCAGCGGACGGCGGCCAGTGTACACAGAATCCACAATGACCAGTACGGTATCGTCGTATTAGACTCCATAATTTCCGAGAGCGGAACTGGCTTGGACGTATTGAAAAACGCGTCCATCACGCCAGCTTTCGTTCCCATCATCATGCTGGCCGCCAAAGCGGCAGCATCAACCGCATCCATCGGATTGGAAATGGGTTGCGGACGACTATGACGAAACCTTGCACCCCGCGCGAACTGTTGGCGCATCAGCACCATCCTGCATAGGTACGCAACAAAGCAACGAGCCGAACCTTTGCGCCAAACAGCATTTCCGTCAGCGACATTTGTACTCTACCCTGCAAACGTGGGCGACCATCAAAGGAACACTCCGCTTAAATGGCACCGGGTTCAACTGCTCAGGGGTACAATTCGCCACGCCGGACAAGTCATCAGCAAAAACTTTGTCCTATCAAGCTGTGACCTGAAACTGGCAAGAATTCCGACTTCCACAGCATCGACGTCCACATCTCAGCATCCACACGCCACAAACTGAGGCATTCTCGCTGGATTCAAGACCATGCAGGGCTTAGGCTACCTGTTTGTTAAAAACTAAAAACAAAAAACAAAATCAATGAAACTGTTTCAACATCTTCGCACATTTGCGCGGTCATCGTCTACGCAGTACTATAAGCAGGTTTTCTTTGGCTGGTTCAAAATACCCTCGCGAAACCAAGATTGTAACGCCGCACCACATCAGAAACCCGCATTGAACGCTCCTCTCCGCCTTTAGGGCGCGCGGGACAGCGGTGCGCGCAGGGGCCCCAGCGGAATGGGAAGACAGCTGTCCTCAATTCCGTTTACATCATTTAAGGCGACGAGAAAAAAGACATCACCAGCCGCAATATGAAACAACACACCAATCAAGACGCGCGCCCGCGTGTTTGCCTATCAACAATCCCAATTCCGATTTGGCGCACATCAGATACGACCGTTTCATTATGAAAGTACACTGCTAACTTTATCAAAGGTTTGGGACTGGCCATCCAGGCGCAACGCCTGCTGCTTCCGCTCTTTATCCCAGGCTGCCGCTCGCCCCGATTTGCTTCCAGATTTATCATCCTCTCTTCATCTCGTCGTCGGCCTGTTGATGGCATACATCCTCACTAACCTTCACTTCATCAAAATCTTGGGCGGTATGGACAGGAATTCTTCAAACTTCGAACTTGAAACCCCATGTTTCGCAGCAAGTGGACGACCGCGACGACGATTGGCCTGCTGCCATCCGGTTCAACAAAATGGCGGAAAACTGGAAAAACTCGTTGCCAAAAGGAGCATACCCTGCTTAGCACGGTTTCCCACGAAATGCGCTCGCCCTTGCGCGTGGCCAGGCAATTGTCCGGGCTGATTCAGGCGCATGCAAAAGCAGGGTAATACCTGAAAGGCTGGAAAGCGAATTGACCCACACATGGATACCTTGGTTGACGGAATTGCTGACGCTTTCCCGGTTTAAAATCCAATATTTATTCCTCTCTGGAAAGAAAGCTCAAAACTCATTCGCACAAAACATCGTGGAGACAATCAAAGCATCACCAGCAGAACAAACAAACCGTTACCCTTTCAGTTGAACCAGAATTCCCGAAATGCAGTCTGCGCCAACGAAACTGGCCCCAGCGCCGCGCGTTTGGCAACGTTATCCACGCGCCATCAATTACAGCCCAGAGGCAGCACCATCCGCGTCAGCTATGGACAAGACGGCAAGCATTGGATTTATGGACGTTACCGACAACAGCTGGCGTGGACGAAAGTACAGCTTTACCGCATTTCACCGCCTTTACCGTGCCGATTCCAGCGCCAGCAAACCCGGGCGCAACTGACCTGCCCTGACCTTGTCATAGAACGCACAGCGGCAAATCATGGCTGAAAAATGTCAAATGGAATGGTTTGAAAATGCATTTTATCCTGCCCAAAAGAGAGTGAGACGGCAAAACGGAAAAGCCGCATCCTAAAACACTTGACCATGAATGTTGCGCACATCGTTTGTGCAGTGGATTAAATTTAAATCAGGACAAAGGCGGCAGAAGCCGCAGACGGGCTGACATGGTAATTTTCGCAAGGCGAGGCAACGCGCCGTACTGGTTTAAATTTAATCCTCTCACTGAAAGTGCCACACCCCAAACCTATAAAGGTCGTCTGAGACCAAAGCCACCACATTCCCGCCTTTCAGACGACCTTTCCGTCGCATTAATCATATATAATTCATATAAATAAATTCAGTCATTTATAGTTTGCGTCTTCGCCATGCAAGAAACAAACAAAACTTTTCATTTACAACAAAACAAATAATACTTACCAGAGATCGTTTCGTACACACGCTTCTTCAGCCCAAACCGCCAAGGTCGTCTGAAACTTGCAGCGTCCACACACACGCACCGAAAGGGAGCTACCATGTCCACTTAGTCCATGTCAGCTGCTTCTTCGTACTTCAGCACATCGTCACTGTGGGCGCGGGCAGAGCTTCGCATACAGCTGGCTTGGGCTGAACTTGCATCACTGGGCAAACGCCTCCTGGGCGCACCGTTTCAAGGTTCAGATGCACGCCATCAGCCTCCGCTACCACCGCACGGTTGCGCAGACTCACGCCCTACAATCTCAGCAGAAATTCCCAGCGGCGCGGCACCTCCGTTATCACCATTAGCTCCACGGCAGCTAGCGACGCCTGTTTCAGATCTGCCGCAAAACGGTTCAGCCCACATCAGCCCTCATCAGGACTTTGGGAAAAGCACTGTCCGACGAGCGAATGGCACCGCCAGCAAGCCGCCATCAAAAACACCACGGCGACGAACTCAGCATCAGCGTGTACGGCCCGCGGGTAATGCGGCTTCCATCGCAAAAGCTTCTCAGCTTGTCAGTTCCCAACCCGAGCCATCCGGCAGGCTCACCGCCCTTCTGACTGGACCTGCCTCCGTCAGCGGCGAGAATCAACCTGATGCTGCATGGGACAGGGGCGTTTCACGCACATCAGCCTCAACTATCCGCTCCAGCACCACTTCCGCCGGCTGGCTCCAGCCCGTTTCAGACTGCAACCGACACACCAAAGTGGCGCGTCATCAGGCAGCATAACCCAGCGAAAACCAGCACACGCCTGTTCAGCGCCATCCGCCATTGCATCTACCCCGCTCATCACTCCACATTGCCACCGTTCGGGACGACACCGAAAAAGCCGTGTTACGCTGCCTTGCGCGTCCATTACCTTCCCTCGCCACATTCAGCAGCAGCGAACTCCAGCCGCCCTGCACGCACGTTTATCAAACCTCTCTCTAAACAGCATCGACATCACGTCCAGCACTCCTGCGGGTGGCTTGGAAAGCCTCACGCGCCTCAGGCCTAAAGAGCTCCAGTTTCACCAGTGGGCAATGAGCATCCATAAGGTTATCAGCGGCCTTTACCGCCGCGCGCATTACCACAGCATCGCCAGCCGTAACAACTTCAAAATATCCGCCACCAGGCCCTGCTCACTGTCAATCGTTGCCCCGACCGACAGTTCCTGACAGATCCATTGCCCACTGAGCGTGCTGGCGAACACACCTGCAAACCCTGCTTGTCCAGCAGCCGCTTTTCAGAAGACCTCCTACATTTCGGCGTCCTGGAACCAGCCTGCCAGCCCGTATCGTTCGAAACATTGCCGACCAACTCCAAAAGGCAGTTTACACATCGCCCACGCCTAAAAGGGTTAATCGTGAAAACGCAAAGCAGAAACATTACCCGAGAGCCCTCGCTCAAAGACCTACCCTCGCTTGCAAGAAGCCCACTGTACCCTGCCGCTTATCAGCACACCGTATAAACGCCGGTACAATTCCATTTCCAACGCCATACCGCCTATGAGCGATCCACATCCTGACTATCTTCACCATCAATACGAGACACACTGCACTCCCGCCGTTCTCTACGCTGGACGGCGAACTTACATCGCACGTTTCGCCCAACTGGACAACGCTCATACCTCAACCAGCTCCTGCACTTTACACACACTCCAGCCAGCGGCGGCAGTACATCAGCGAAATCCTGCTCAACTTCTCAACGGTAACAATACAGCAGCGACTTTGTATTGCGGGCTGACGGAACGTCCCTCCGAAAAACGACCAACCAATGCAGCCCACCCTCAAGCTCAATTGACAGCCGCCAGTGAAACAGTACGGACGCAGCGGAATACCTACGCACCAGCAAAATCCTGCCGCCGCCGAGGTTTCACTCCCGTGGCCTGCGGCCTACTTCACTTGACTTTGCGCAAAGGCAAGCAGAAGCCCTCGTCCAAAACGTGACTCGCTACCCGACCGGCGCATCCTGCCACGTTTACCCTGAAAAACGGCGAAACCATAAAGCATCCGCTCTCTCTCCGAAGACTAGCCGAGAGCCCAAGCAACAGATTTCGTCCGCAGCGCTTTCTCCACCAGACGCCGCTTCACCGCTTCGCGGCCCACCAACAGTTGCCCATCGCCTCGCGCGCTGGCAAAACTCGAGCTTCACAGCAGAAGCTACGCGGGACGGCACGCAGGCTAGAGCGACCTCATCCGTCGCGTCAGCCGCTTCATGCCGCATCAACCGCAACGAGATACGCAGATTCAAGCGCCCGCTTACTGAAAACGTGCGCGGCAAAGGGTTAGCAACAGCAGAAATGGTGAAGCTGGTTCTCAGTCGGCAACTACACCGAGGCTACCGCGTCATGAGGTGCCCAAATGGGTCACATCCAACACCTATGCTTAAACTTGCTGAAAGGTCGAGCTACCATCACACACCTTCCGAAGAGACAACACTTTGTGCCAAGCACGCTAAGCCCTGACCACTCCGCAAAACAACTTGCACAAATAAAAAGCTTGCCGTGAACAACGCATATCTGTCTGGAAATTAGCGGTTTCATCATGGAGAGTCTCGAAAGGACTCAAAAGTGGTGGTTGTCAGGTTTGGCTCTTGGTGGTTCTAAACACACACGCTTCTTCACGTGGTCGTTGCCAGAAGCTCACAACCGCCGCGACTTGGCGCTTCATCAGGCGCGTTTGAGCTACCTGACAACCCTGTTGCGATGAAAACAAGAGCGCGTGCGCCTCAGGCCGATCGCCTGAACCACCTGGATCGCCCAGGCGCACCAGTCAGCGACGCAGGTTACAAAGGCTGTTCGAAAGAACAAAAAGCTGCGCAGCTGATCGCGGCCAATCTTGCACCGCGGCCGACACTCGACGACTGTAGCCATGGGGCTACATCAAAGGCGTATTCGGCATCAAAGGCTGACTCAAAATAGCCGCTAATACAGAATACGCCGAGCAGCCTCCTGGGACTTTCACCTGGTGGCGGTTAAAGCAAAAGACAGTAAAACCCTGAACAGCGACTTGCTGCCAGAAGCCAGCAAAATCGTCATGCGAGAGCTTCAGGTCAGAATTCGAGACACAGATGATGCGCGATCGAGCTTTGCCTGCGCGGCTTCTCTGTCAAAATCCCGCGAAAGTCGCTACCGAGAAGACAGAATACTGTGGGCGAGTTCGTCAGCGCGATGACCGTGTCCAGCTTAAAGGCAGTGCTTCGTGCTCGGCAAGCGAAATTACAGACCTGGTGACACCGGTTGCCAGCGGTATTTTGATGATTAATGGAGACCTTGGTCAAATCCACGATTCCCGTTCGTATCCAACTTCATCGAAACACGTCGATGCAGAAAGCAAAACGCATTACCGCCGACTGCAGATTACTGGTATTGTTGATACACATAGCTTGCATCTTCAAAGATGTTTCGTACGCTTTGTCGCGAATACGGCGTAACCGGTCGCGCACCAAAACCTTTAGCAATTCCAAAGCGTCAATCCCGAAAGTTCGCCGACAACAAAGCTCGAAGCTGTAGCGACCGCGCTTGGCGGAGGTCCGGGAATGATTATGATGGCTCTCACCGCTACATGGCGTGACAGTAGAAGCCAAACAAAGCATCTTCAGCACCTGCAAAAGGTCATCTACCTTCAGCGCAAGGTCGACCGCTGACGCGCAAAAGGCCGTAGAGACTTGCAAAATCTCCGCATCTCATGCTGCTTTGCGGACGATTACGAAGGAATCGCGGGCGCCTGTTTGCAAGCAGCGTGGCGTAGTGAAAGTCAACGCAAGGCGATTTTGTTGTCTCCGGCGGAAAGCTTGCCCTCGCCATGATGCTGATGGATGCGATACTCAGACTGATGCGCGCGTATTGGGCGATATACAGTCAGCCAGGCAGGACTCGGCTCGGAACTGACCTGCTGGGCTGACTGACGCAAACCTTTAGAATTCCAAAGGCGCGGCTGTCGACGTATGTGCGTTCCAGGCTAATCGTGGCGTAGTAGCCAGGTAGCGGTTTGAGAGCAATCGCTGCGGCGCACTCTGGAGCCTGGAGCCAGACCTGCTGGAAAGCGCAGTTTAATCCAGGAGGTCCCGCCTCTTAAAGAAGATCTTTTAGCGAGCAGCTGAGAATCAATCATAATTTAGGAAAAACAATGAGACCTGAGTTCAACAATTTAGAGCATGAGGAAGGGGTGCTCGCCTGAACAAGACTAACGATTTCGCTCGGGCACGACACCGTAGTCGTTTCGTGCGCGTAGTGAGTAGGGTTCCACGCAGCAGTCTGCAGAAGCCTACGAAGGCGTTTGTATCGCCCGTCCGTAGCTTCGCAGCGAACAGCAGCTTCATCGGTTTCGCAAGATTTCCAGCGGCGAAGGCGTTGGCGTCTTTCAACTCTACTCCCCTACTGTAAGATTAAGGTAAAAACGCGGTGACGTTCGTCACGCACAAACTGTTCTTACTTGGTCTGCGTGCAGCTGGCCCGTATTAAAGAAAAGTTGCCTGCCCGCAAAGGTTAGCCAAAGGAATTGCAAAGGTCAAAATCCCGCACTTTTCGTAGTTTCTGAAAAACCCTATAACAGATCTTTCTCAGAGTTTGGTGCAAAAATATTGAGGTTAAACTTACGTGGGAGAGCAAAGTAAAGCCAGGGCTGCCGACGCTTAAAGATTCATAAAAACTATTTCACGCTGCCCTGTTAACTCAATGAGAAATTATCGCTTTTCAAAACTGGGTGCAGTAAAATGCCACGGGTTTAGACTTAACTCTTTACTGCAACGAAATGTGTCCTAAGCACTGGTCAGACGGCCTTTCGAGTGTAATCAGGGTCCTTCTAAAACCAGTGGACTCACGATTACGTGGATTTACCATTCGCCTTATCACGCCCGTCTTGTCCTTCTGACCCGGGCAGATAAGGCGCAGTGGTATTCAGACTGCGGTTTAGGAAATAAGGAATACTGTATGGAGGCTTTACGATCTTCCGTTTCCGGCATTCGAGGGTGTGAACGAGCCATGACCCATCAAGTTGTTACCAACAGCACCTTTGGCTGCACCAACTTTGCCGCCCAATACCCTATTGACCCTTTCCGGCCATCGAGTGACGCTGCGTTGAATTTCAGTATAATGGTGCACCAAAACTGCTGTACGCAGAGAAATCACGACAAACGATCGCAGCGCCCAAGGCGTGCGTTTGGATCGGTGGAGCGCCACTTCCGAAAACGGCGTGCAAGTCTAGCCTTACAAAGAAATCGCTTCCACACCGACAGCAGAACCCGCTTTCAGCAATGACGCCGCGTATCATCGACATCACGATACACGCCGCGATCGCGCCAGAGGCAGAAGTATATCGGCTAACGGGATATCATTCGTGGTTTACCTGTCCGGCAGTGCCGTATTACGCGCACCGGTTTCAGTTCAGGGTCGCGTTCGGCGTCGCGGCGTTTGTATGCGCCTGAGTTGTGACACGGTAAACGCTTGCCTTTATCAATCATCACTTCGGTAATGGTTGAGTCGAGTACCTGCGCTTTCATTTGCGTTGCGGGCTCAAAGGCGCGTTCTTTTCAAGCGCCTATCCAGCCTGAATGGCGGCTACCTGATTTGAGCTTCGCGGTTTGGTTTTGCCAACACCTCGAGACTGACAGCTGTCAGCGATTTCTCTACCTTGGCCGTCTGCGGTTTGTGGCTGGCAACTGCTTCAGCGTCACCGCGGAAGCTTTTTGTTGGCGTTCAGTCATCTGTTGGAAGTCTCACGGAATTCTTTCTTTAGGTTCGGATTGGATCACTGTGACGTTTCTTTAGCTTTTCCGCTGCCGCTTTGTTTCGCCGCCTTCTTCTTTGGCTTTTTAATGCCTTGACGTTTCATGCCAACGGCTTTCTCGGCTCCAACTGTACCCAGCTTACTTTGCGCTCAGCTGCGGCAGCTTTGCTCAGCCTTCTCAGCTCTGGCAGCGCAGAAGCGCACGTTTACGCGCTGCGGCGTGGCTTCGCGTTCCGCTGCTTCTTGGGCTGACGCTGCGCGTCGCTGTTCTTCACGGTGGCGGCGCTTCCGCGCGGCGCTCGGCTACTTCGCGTTTTGGCAGCTTCGGCTGGATTTTCTCAGATTCTTCCAAACCTTTGGTGTCGCTGGCCGGCAGCGTATCGTTAATCCAGCACCAAAAGCGTCAGGCTGTCTTCGGGCGCGGCTGGCGGCGCATCAGGTTGCAGGCTCAACGCGAAACGTTTGCTCGGTTGCTGCAGCTGGTTTTCCTGCGGTTTGTCTCGCTACTTCGCATCGGCATTTTAGCCGCTGCCATCTGCTTCCGATACTTCTTTGGTAGAGAGGCTCCACGGTCGCATCCGCCGGGTTGGCGGGTTCTGCGTTGGCATTATTCTGTTGGATGGATGTGGTTTGGGCATTTTCGTCGGCATGTTTTCGGTCCGGTTTGACAGGGCGAAGGCGCCCAATAAAACGGTGAGTACCGCCACCAGCATTCAAATGCGCAATCAAGCGGCGGCGGGTGCGGCGATTCAGGCTATTCGTAGCTGGTCAGGAAAACTTCATTTGCTGTATTGTCAGCAGACGCTGTCGATTTCTTTGTACTAACGCGCGCCATCACGTCAGCAGCAGGTATGCATACGGGCAGAAAACAACGATTCTCTCATTTCGCTTCGCGCTTCGCCAGCTGCTGCGGTGCCCTCCACGAACGGAGGTAAAAGTTTGTCTATTTTCTGATCTGTTGCTTCGGTTTTCGCTCGCCACCGCAGGGCTTCCGCCGTCATGCCGCGCGGCATGTCCAAAGGCGCGATATACCATTCGTCCGAGACTGGTCTGCGGTCCAACACGCCAGTCTATGCTGGCCGGACTGGCATGCTGCACGGCGGTGCGTTTCTTTGTCAAACGCCAAATTCTAATCCAGGCTGCGGCGTAAGGCGCGGGCGGCGTGTTGTGTCCGACATCCAAAACTGTCGCGGACGGCCCGGGCGGGAACTTGGAAGCGTCCGGGGTTTCAGCCAGCAGCAAGCCGCAGCGGTGGCGCCGATGTCCACAACGATTTTCGTTTGGCTGTTCCACACGGTCAGCGCGCAGGCGGCGTTGGAAAGCTTCGTATGCGCCACGCTTAATGCGGGAACAGCGAGTGCGGTTGCGCGCAGGGGTCGTCCTGAATGCTGCTGCGGATGGAAGCCAGTAGTTTCCATTGGATGTTTTCCAGTGAGGCAAAAGTCGAAAATCGCGCGCATCAACAGTTTCGCGCCTATATGGCTTCCGGCGTGTGCGACCAACAGTGATTCAGGCGCCGTTTTGACCTTCACCGAATTGCGGAGCTTTGCCGCTGGAGACACGCCCTGCTTTCGAAAGCCGAGCCTGCTCCGACCGTATCGCCCAAAAGGCGCCTGATGAGATTCAAAGTCCACGCTGCAACCACCGCGCAATCGCAATCGAACTTTGGTGGCGTCAAACGTCACGCCAAACCGTGCACGATAGCATCATCCACATCCGGCTTGTTCGCGCTTAGAGTATCTACACCGCCAGCATTGAATTCCAAATAGAGTCGCGATGTTTCGCCGCACCGCCGATGCGCTCCGAAGGAAGCGGTGATAGGTTGTCTGAAACCGGTCGGCGTTGACAGCGATGCGTTCGTACCGTAACTACGCAACAAATGCGGGCTGTCGCGGTACCGACTTTGAAAGCCTGCCTGCTTTGTCAAATCTGCTGTCAGGTAGGCGCAGACCGAACCTTCACCGTTTGTTCCGGCGACAACGTGACGGGGCATTGCGCTCAGGCTTCATGCGTTTTTCACTTCGCTCGTGCGTTCAAAGCCCTGTCAATTAAGCCGCCGCTGCTGGGCGAAAGGTTTCCATGCGAGAACCAGTCTTGCCTTAATGTTTTCATGTATGTTTCGTTTTCAAAGGTCGTCCAGGAAACCGTCAGCGGAGAAATAATTTGGAGCTTGGCTACTGCCGCCTTATGTGGACTATTTTTATATTGGGTTTTAATTTGGCAGGGACATGGGCAGGAGAGCCGCCTTGTTGAGATCAAAGACCGATGCACAGCATCCGACTGGGCCCTGGCACAACGCACCCAGACTTTCAGACGACGGTAAGATTCTTTGTCCGCGCTTATCGGGCGTAACACATTGCCGTATCGTTTTGCCGGTCGGTGTTCCACTGCAAAAACAACGCGTAAAGGTCAGCTGTGCGCGCGTCAACAGCGCGCCTGCCTTCTCCGTCCTCCGCAAAACTCGGAAGCGCGCGCGTAGCGGTCGCGATTTTGCTACCGCACCCGCTGTCCACCGTCGCTTACGCGCCGAAAGCGTGAACCGCTTTTCGCCGCCAGCACCACCAGCCAGAACCCATCATCCAGCCCGTAAAACCGCGCCTCAGGCACACGGCAGCTGCGGACGCATTCGCAACAAGACCGGACGAGGCTTTTAAGAGACTGGGACCCAGCTTCAAAGGTCGATCTAAGCGCGCATCGCCCTACATCATATGTCGAACTACCGGGCGTAATGCTCAATTCCGCTTCTTCATAGTCAAAAACCGTCTCGTAGTTTCGAGTGTCAGATTTAAACAGCACGCCGGCTGAAACATGTCTTGCAGCCACTTGCTGTATGTCGATCGGCGGCAGGGTTCCGCCTCGAAAATCTGTTGGTAGCGATTCGTCAATAGTCATTATCCAGCTTCCGGCTCCAGTCAGCTGCGGCACAGGGCCACGGGCAGTTGGCTCTTTGGTTGCTCGAGTGGGTCGGGTCGGCGCCATGTTTTCATCCCGGCCGTTTCCAGCCCATTTCAAAAACGGGCGGTCCGAAAGCTGGCGGCACGGCGGCGGTGCAGTCCAACAAAATACGCGGGTTTTCCACTTTGCACCGCTAAACGAATCGAGAATGGTTTCTTTGCCGATCTATATCTATCAGTTGCGTCGTTCGCCAGTCGTCAGCCCTGCAGTATCTGTCTCAGACTGACGCATGACTCGCTATTAATGCGTCATCGCTTACTGCAAGAACTGTCGTGGCGCGTTCGTGTTTCGGATTGGTACTCTTCACGGGCGTTTCGTCTTTCCAAATCTGCCTTTGTCCACGAAAAGTACGATGCAGTCCAGCCGCTTCGCGCATACCCATTTCGCATACATACACTCGATCATGGTCTGCCGCCAGGGTGCCATCACTTTCAACACCTCGCCGACCATTTCCGGGTCGAGGCGCGAAATCAGTTCGTCAAAACAGCGCACGCGCGGCTCCATCGCCGGCCGCGCGCAATCGCCACGCTGCTGCTGACCGCCGGCAGCTTGGCTGGGAAACAGAGCATCTTTTTGCTGCGCCAAACCCCACGTTCCAACGAGCTCCATCGCCTTTTCCTCAGCCTGTTCCGCGGCTTTGTTTTCGCCTTCATCAGCGACAGGATGATGTTTTCCAATACGGTCAGATGCGGATGCCGATTGAACCTGGAAACACAAAAACCCACTTCCCTCGCGCTGTTCCAATCCGTTTGGATCGGCAACTATTTGACCATCCACTCCAATTCGCCTCTCAATGCTTTTCAAATGCTGGTTGACGGTACGGATGAGCGTCGATTTTTGCCGCTCGAAGGTCCGCAAACCACCACCACTTCGCCTGCTTCACTTCAGATTGACGCTGATGACATGTAGGTCTTTGAAAATGTTTATAGTACGTTTTTGAATTTAATCATATTGTTTTCAGATGTTTTCAGACGACCTTACGGACGAGATAATTGCTCAGTTCCACATATTTCTCCGGCGCGATGTGTTCAGCGCAGTCTTGCGGACTGATACCGACTGCCTGCAAAATCCTCGTCGACTTTCAGCAAGTTCTTTCAGATTGTTGCGTATGGTTTTGCGGCGTTGGTGGGAAGGCGAGTTTCACCAGTTTGGTCAGAATGCTCGAAAATCGTCCGCCTGCCGATTTCGGTGTTTTCACCGGAATCATGCGCACCACCGCCGAGATCCACTTTCGGCGCGGGGTCGAACGATTCGGGCAGCGTCAATCAACAGCTCCATATCGAAAAATATTGCAGCATCACGCCCAAGCGGCGGTCGTTGCGTTGCTGGTGCGCAACCATGCGTTCGACCACTTCTTTTGCAGCATAAAGTGCATATCGACGACATCGTCCGCCACTTCCGCCAGCTTGAACAAAAAGCGGCGTGGAAATATTGTACGGCAGATTGCCGACGATTTTCTTTGCCCGCTATGCTGTGAAATCAAACTCGCAACACATCGCCTTTCGTGAATCACTTCGGTTTGTCGGCAAACGGCAGCGTTTTTCAGGCGGCCTACGATGTCGCGGTCGATTTCGATAACTGCAGGCGGTTTCAGCTTCTTCGCCAAAGCTCGGTAATCGCCGCCAAAGCCCGGTCGATTTCAATCGCATCATCCGCGCCTGCGGACGTGCTGGCGTTGACAATATCAGCAGTAATCCGCGATCCTGCAAAAATTCTGCGAAGCGTTTCCGCCTTATGTTCCTTTCATCGCGTCTCTCAGACTGTCGATCATTTATAATAAGCGCGTATTGTAACTGAAAACACAGCGTTTTGTCGGACAAGAAAGAGTAAGAATTTAACGTTGTTTACGGTATTTAAAAGACAATACTAGAATGAACTACCACAAAATATCCTTACTCCACACGGGTGCCAAAACCGTTTGGTACCCTATACGCAGAAACAACCGCCACTCCAACTTTTCCCACGAACCATGCAGCTATTGCCCGACAATCCTGGGGACGCGTGACCAAGCTTCTCCGCACAGCGTCATAAATTACCATTCATATACCATTGGATGAGAAATTTTACCATTCCGATAATAGCAATATGAATGATTTAGTGAAATCTGTATCCATCCGTTGCCGTTACTGCATATTATAAAACGACACATATTTATTTGCAGCCCAGTCTTGTAGATCTCTTTTATCCGACGAGTATCATTGTCTTTACTCGGTACGTTTTGGCTATTGACTTGTCTTTCGTCATCGGCTTCTACGGTATAACGCTGTTTACCGAAAGACGTTTGAATAATAATACCGTCAACAGCGTCAGCAAATCGCTTTCCTACTGCTTTAGCTTTTTCGGCCAGTTTGAGTTCAGGTTGCAAAAGGTTGTCCATTGGCCGATTCGGACGGCTTTGAACATCGGCAATAGAAACAAACGGATGCCCATTTAAAGTCATTCTATTATTTATTTGTGAAATTTCCTATGTTAATCTTGTTTTCCCACACGAATTGAGATAGTGGCAAAAAGGAGTTATACAACTCGATCGATTTTTAAACTATCCTCCTTGACGTTTTTGCATTTCAAAATATTCAATTTATCTAAAATATTGCGTATGAATGGAATGTTGCCGGTTTTAGTTTGAAATTGGTTGCCAGGTCAAAAATAAAACTATGATGTCGGTTTTATAAATTTAGAACTTTAACGTAAAATGCAGTCTAACCGTTTATGCCATATTTATATCCGTTCGTGCCTGAATCCGACAATTTTTCGGATACCGTGCTACATTATTCATCCGTCAGGCAGGAATGCGAACAAATAAACAGACAGTCTTTCATTTTACGGAAAACAATGTTATGATGAGATACTCAAACAACCCTCCCTCCTCAAAAGAGCATATTCAAAAGGTACACCAGTTTGACAGATGCGTACATGACAATAGCAGAAGTCTATATTCGCATAGCATACCAGCCGTGCACTCGCTACCGGCGATCAGCTAATTCTAGAAGGCGATGCCAGCATATCTTCGAGCTGGGAAATAACGGGGATAATATCCCTATTGGCGGCAGCGGGCGTAACCGTCTCAACAGCGGGCGCGGCAACGATACCGTTTACGGTGGTAGAGCAATGACGTCATCAATGGGGCAGAAGGCATCGACTTACTGTTTTGGGGAGGATGGGGACGATACTCTAAACGGGAAGCCGAGTGACGAGTGCTGCTCAACGGTGGCGCGGGTAACGATACCTACATTTTCAATGCGGCAGGCGGCAGGATACAATCATCGATACCGAGGGAAACAACCGCGTCCGCTTTACCGGAGCTTTACGTACCGAAGATTTGACGTAGCTGCTGTTGCCAACGATGAAGGTGGGCAGGATTGGAAAATCTCTATTAAAAATACAGATTCCGTACTGACTATCAGCAACCAATATACTGCCGGAAGCAGTGTTCCTTCGATTCATCAATTTGTTTTTGACAGCGGTGTTTTGAACGCAGCCGAGATTTATCCAGATGCGACAAAAGCCAATATTGAAACATTGAAACCACAAAATCTGACTATTAGGGAACCGATTCGACGACGTTTCATGGCAGTGATGGCATGACACCATTGACGGCAAAGCCGTAGCCGATACGATGATTGGAGGATGGGAGACGATACTTTATTATGTTGATAATGTCAAAGATGTCATTATCGAAGAAAAAGGTGCAGGTACCGATACCGTCATCAGCGCGTTTTCCTACACAGCGGCAACCAATGTCGAGAACGTTACTTTAATCAGGAATGCCAATATCTTCGGCGCAGGCAACAACGGCGACAATATCTTGACCGGCAATGCCGGACACAGCCGATCTCAACAGCGGACGCGGCAACGATACCGTTTACGGCAGGTGGAAATGACAACCTCAACGGCGGCGACGGTGATGATTACTTGGATGGCGGAGAAGGTAACGACAACATCAATGGCGACGCAGGCGACGACACCTTAATCGGCGGCAAAGGGAAAGATATTCTGAAAGGCGGCGCAGGTAACGATACCTATATTTTCGGCGACGATGATACGATTATCGACGATCGAGCAACACCTTGCGTTTTTCAGACGACCTGCGTATCAAAGACCTCAAAATCAGCGTCAATGACGACGTGCTAAAGGCGGGAAAGACTGGTTGATTACATGAGCGAAGCGTGCTATCGATTCGAGACCAAATCAGCGCAGACGGCAAAGTTTCTATCGGACGTTTTGAATTTCTCGGTGAAACCTCTACTCACGAATCCCTGCTCAAAGCTGTTGCCAATTCAAGCAAACAAGGCTCAACCATTATCGGAACAGCAAGGGACGACATCCTCAGCGGTACAGAGCAAAACGAGTACGCATCGAGGCAGGGAATCGACGGACGCGACCGTCTGTACGGCTAGGCGGAGATGACATATTGCGCGATAGCGGAACAAGCTACCTCGGTAACGAACGCGATGATGAACTCTATGGCGGCGATGGCAATGATAAATTGTATGCCGACGTTGGTGATGACTATCTGGACGGCGGTGCCGGAAGCAGCCATCTTGAAGGCGGACGCTGAGAGATACCCGTCTTGGTAAAGGGATACGGACACGATACCATCTTTGACTACAATTTCAATCACGATGCCAGAATTCAACTTCGATGGGATGTCAAACGCCATGCCGTTAAATTCACTGGCGGTCTGACGTTGGATGATTTAGAAATTTCGATGTTGACGCGCTGTTAGACAAATCCAGCATCGATCATATCCTTCCGATTCCGAATTGTTATTACTCCACGTCTGAACGGCGATGCTTGGAACATTTCAATCAAGGGACAGACGATATCCTGACTATTAAAAACCAATCCGGTATTTTCGGCGCAAGTCAACGAATTTCAGTTTGATTCGAAACGTATACTGTTGGTGGGTCATTGAGCATTTCGGTCTGAATGATTGCCTCACTTTGACAAAGCCGGTAACCTGTCCATGACCTTACCGATAAAATTGACTGGTACGGTATTGATGGAGAGGATACAGCCGCATTGTTTACTGATCGGCTGATAACGATACCGCCGACTTTTCAGACGTTATCGGTAAAGTTACCTTCTATGGTGGCAAAGGAACCGATATTATTACCTGGGAACAGATAATACAATTGACGGCGGCGGTCATAACGATGTCATTTTTCGACTCTAAAGGGCATTCGGTTAAAAATACCATTATGTTTGGGAAAGAAAGTGGGCACGACACCTTTGCACAGCATCCGTACCGAAGCAGATACTACCGTTCTCTTCTCAGGAAACTTAACGGTTAAAGATGTCGAATTGACAACAGGCAAAGACTAGGTTGTGAAGTTGAAAGGTTCAAATGACACATTGACCATAAAGGATATGATTCATTCTCCATCCGGTCATGATACGATTGATACCTTTCAAATTCGAGGGCGGGGAAAGTTACCACCAGCCAATTCTTGAAAATTTTAGGTATGGATGACACAGCTAACTACGAATTTGGTGTTAACCATCCAGAAAGGTCGTCTGAAAACTTCTTCCATTATCTGGGGAAAGAGTTACCAAACGACCTCGACCTCTATTCCATCCTTATAGTAATTTCAACGCCTACCGCCATTTTCCAATACAGACTCAGTATATGTATATAATGAGAACAATTTAGAATTCCATAATTACCCATTGACAAGATTTTTATCTTGTGTCAGAATTACCGCTCGTTGAGTTTAGCTTGATGCAGCTCGATCCTCTATTTCTCCTTTTAGACTTGGCGCATATCCCAAACGATATGCGCATATCTTGACTTTTCAAATTTAAAATAAACTCAAATGAAACAAGACATTCTCCACCATCGCTATTATCACGCACAAAAAAATCCATCTTTAGAAAACGTATAATCCCAATAAAAATCAACGAGCACCCAACGTTTTGCTCCCCCTTGTCAAAGCCAAAATAATGGGCGCAAACGTGTTCCCTCTTTCCGTTGATTTGAAATACCGATAAAAAGGTCGTCTGAAACAGAAAATCCTTTTCAGACTGACCTTTTAAAATCATTCAGTATTATTCAGCGTTGTTTTGTGCCACTTCTTCAGTTTCGGCAGCTGCGCTGACCTGTTCAGCTTCTACTGCCTCAGCTTTCGCTGCCTGTTTGGCCGTTTGACGCTCGGTTTTGTTCTGCCAAAAGCCTGTTGGACAAACGGATGCTGTTGAGCAATGGATTGTTCTTCGCGCTGACTTCCCTTTGAAGCGGTTATTCAAATCAAAACGTTTTCCACCGCGCGCAGGGGCTTTGAGGTATGCGGGCGGCGGCAATGGTTGGCTAGGACGCGGGCGATCAGGGGCAGGATCGTATTGGGGCAGCGCGGCAATAAGGTCTTGGTCGATGCCGACGGCCAGCGGTTTGAATCGTTTGAAGACGTCGTATTTGCCGTAGATGTGGTCGGCAATCATGTCGGTCTGTTTTTCTCACTCATAGTTTGGACAGCAGATTTCAGCTGCGCCCAAAGCGAGTTTCTTGTATCATGTCGTTTTATTCCTCTAAAATAAAGCCGTGCGTTTCGCTGTAGCACAGTAATGGCGGTATTTTAGTATAAAGCCTGTGTTTTTGGCTAAGTTTTTTGCGAATGTTCGATTGTAAATGTTTATTTTGCATACAGGCTGACACCTACCATCATATATATTACAAAAAAGTCGTCGAAAACGTTCAACAGAATCCGCTATGTTTGTTTTCAGACGACCCTTTATTTCTAACGGAAATTACAGCGAGCGGGCAACTTCAACAATGTCGAAGCATTCCAGCTGGTCCTCCCATAATTTCGTTGTAGCCTTTGATCGTCAGTCGCATTCGAAGCCCATGCGGACTTCTTTGACATCGTCTTTGTAGCGTTTCAAAGAGACAGCTCGCCGGTATGGATGACCACGTTGTTGCGGATGAGGCGGATATGGGAATCGCGTTTGACCACGCCGTCGGTAACCATACAGCCTGCAATGTTGCCGACTTTGGATACGCTGATGACCTGACGGATTTCGACCATACCGGTAATCTGCTCTTTCTCTTCCGGCGCCAGCTACGCCGTCATGGCTGCTTTGACGTCGTCAATGGCATCGTAAATGATGTTGTAGTGGCGGATTTCCACGTTTTCATTTTCGGCAAGTTTGCGTGAAGAAGCATCTGCACGCACGTTAAAGCCGATGATGAACGCGCCTGAAGCGATGGCAAGGTTGACGTCCGATTCGGTAGTACCTCCGACGCCGCTGTACAATACGTTCACTTTCACTTCGTCGGTGGACAGGTTTTTCAGGCTGCCCGCCAAAGCTTCGTAAGAACCTTGTACGTCTGCTTTGATGATAACCGACAAAGATTGACTGGTTTTTCGCCCATGTTGTTGAACATATTTCTTTCCAGCCGCCTGCTGTTTGGCAAGGCGCACGTCGCGGTATTTGCCTTGGCGGAAGAGTGCGATTTCGCGGGCTTTTCTCATCCGCCAACACCATCGCGTCTTCGCCGGCATTCGGTACGTCGGACAAGCCGAGGATTTCGACCGGAATAGACGGGCCGGCTTCGTTGACGGCTTTACCGTTTTCATCGACCATCGCACGGATTTTACCGAACGCGGTACCGGCAAGCAGCATGCATCGCCTTTTTCAGCGTACCGCTTTTGCACCAGAGGGTGGCGACCGCGCCGCGTCCTTTGTCGAGACGGGCTTCGACGATGATGCCTTTCGCGGGCGCATCGACAGGAGCAGTCAGTTCCAATACCTCGGCTTCGAGCAATACGGCTTCGAGCAATGCGTCGATATTGATGCCTTTTTGGCGGACACGTCGATCAATTGCACATCGCCGCCCCATTCGTCAGGCACGACTTCGTGCAGTCAACTCTTGGCGGATACGCTCAGGGGTTGGCGGCTTCTTTATCGATCTTGTTGACGGCAACCACCATCAGCACGCCCGCTGCTTTAGCGTGGGCAATGGCTTCGATGGTTTGCGGCATCACGCCGTCGTCGGCGGCAACCACGAGAATCACGATGTCGGTTGCTTTCGCACCGCGCGCACGCATGGCGGTAAACGCTTCGTGCCCCGGGGTATCTAAGAAGGTAATCACGCCGCGCGGGGTTTCAACGTGGTATGCGCCGATGTGCTGAGTAATACCGCCCGCTTCGCCTTTGTACCACTTTGGCGCGGCGGATGTAGTCCAGCAGCGAGGTTTTACCGTGGTCGACGTGACCCATCACGGTAACCACCGGCGGACGCGGCAATGAGTTCGGCTGACTGCTTCCGCGCTTCATCCAAGAACGCTTCGGGATCGTCGGCAGCGGCAGGTTTACCGATGCGGCCGAGTTCTTTCCACCACAATCAGGGCGGTGTCTTGGTCGATGGATTGGTGATGGTCACCATCATGCCCATTTTCATCAGGGCTTTTGACCACTTCCACGCCTTTGACTGCCATTTTTCGTGCGCCAAATCCCGCAACAGTAATGGTTTCGGAACCAAGACTTCGTGTACGACAGGCTGGTTGGCGCTTCAGGCGTGTTGGTTCAGCTCGAGTTTGAGTTTCTTTTGCCTTTTTACCGCCGCGTACGCGCTCGTCGTCGCCGTTGCGGGCATTGCGGTCGCGCCCGCCTTTACCGCCTTTTGCCTTTGGCGTTGCGGCCTTGGTTGTCATCGTCGCGGTTGTGGCGGTCTTTTTTCGCACGCGCAGGGTTGGCAGCTTTGTGTTTGTCGGCAGGTGCGGCTTTGGCTTTTCGGCGGGTTTGCGCTGCTCCGCGGCTTTGGCTTGTTGGTCTGCTCTGTTTCACGAGCTTCGCGACGTGCCTGACGCTCTTGTTTTTCTTTCAACAAGGTTTCTTGATGAGCGCGTAAAGCGGCGGCGCGGCGTGCTTCTTCGTCGCGTTGCGCTTGCTCTTCTGCACTCGACCACAGGTTGCGGTACGGCCGGGCAGCGGGTTTTGCCGCTTTTCGCGTCTTTGCCTTTATTGCCTTTGTCTTGTTTAGGTTTTTGCCTTCGGCAGATTTTTCAGACGACCTTTTGGGCAGGTTTGTCTTCTGCTTGAACTGCTTGTGCAGCAGGTTCCGCCGGTTTGTCGTCGGCTTTTGTTTTCAACGGCCTGCGCTTCGGCAGGTTTTTCAGCCGCTTCAACAGGTTTCGCTTCTTCCGCTTTGGCAGCTCGGTTTTCCAGCTTCGCCGGCTTTCACGCGCTTCGGCACGGGCGGCGGCCTCAGCTTCGGCTTTCGCCTGTTCTGCGGCTAATGCTTTCGCTCGCCTCGCTCGGCTTTTGTGCTTCAGATGCTGCTGGCTTTAGCTTCGGCGCTAAGCTCTTCCGGCGAAGGAATCGTTACGGAACGGCCGCGTTTGCGTTCGACTTTGACGCCGCTGACAGTGCTGACTTCGGTTTTTGCGGCGGATACTGATGGTTCCGCCGTCATTGCCGTTTTCTTTTTCAGATAGGCGTTCAGCAGTTGCTTGTCGTCCAGCGTCAGGAATCGCTGCCGCTGCTTTTATTGACACCGGCTTCTTTCAGTTGTTTCAGCAAATCATCAGACAGGGCGTTTTCCAGTTCGGCGGCAAATTGTTCTACGGTTGTGTTACTCATCTGTACCCCATTAGTTCTCTTCGGTAAACCAGTGTTCGCGGGCAGCAAGAATCACTTTTTCGCCGCTCTTCATCTCACACCGGTTATTTCAATCGGTTCGTCAACGGCAGGTTCCGCCAAAATCGTCGCGGGTGGTTACGCCGGCTTCCGCCAGTTTGCGAGCATATCGGGAATCTACGCCGTCCAGATTGCGCATGTCGTCTGAAACTTCTTCCAGCTTCTCTTCGGACGCAATCGCCATGGTCAGAATCGCATCACGCGCGCGGTTACGCAGGGTTTCGACGATTTCTTCGTCAAAGCCTTCGATGGCGAGCAATCCCGGCAGCCGGAACGTAAGCGACTTCTTCCAGCGTAGCAAAACCTTCTCAACCAAAATATCGGCGGTTTCGTCGTCGATATTCAGATGCGCGTGCAGAGGGTCGCGGATGGCTGCTCTTCAGCGGCGGTGCGTTCGTCCGCTTTCTTCGACAGTCATGATGTTCAACTGCCAACCTGTCAAATCGGATGCCAGCGCACGTTTTGACCGCCGCACTCGATGGCGAGCGCAAACTGGTCTTCGGCAGCAATCACGTCAACCGCGTGTTTGTCATCGTCAATCACGATACGGCTGACTTCGGCAGGAGACAGCGCGTTCATCACGAATTCGGCAGTTTCAGACGACCAGCACCACATCAATGCGCTCGCCTGCCAATTCCGTTGCTGATGGCGTTCGCACGGATCGCACACCGATACAGGTACTTTGGCATCGATACGTTGGTCGCTGGCTTTAACCGCCACTTTCGCACGTTGGCTCGCGCGCCACTCGCGGATTTCAACAAGCTGTCTGCAATTTCAGGCACTCCCATTTCGGTACAGCTTCGCAGGAAATCGCGAAGTACGGCTGAGGATAACTTGTTTGCGGCCGGTGTTGCCGATTTCGTCCACACGCAAAACAGCGCGCGGATATGGTCGCCGCCGCGAAGTTTTCACGCGGAATCATTTGTTCGCGCGAATCAGCGCGTCCAGCTTTCGCCCGGAACGACTTCGACGATGATGCCGTGGCGCTCTACGCGTTTTACCGTACCGGAAACGATGTCTTCCTTAACGGCCAAGAATTCGTTCAGATTTTGCTCGCGCTCGGCATCGCGGATGCGTTGCAGGATGATTTGTTTGGCAGTTTGCGCGGCTAGCGGCCAAAGCCTGCGTTCGGCAGCGTTTCTTCGTAGTAGTCGCCGATTTGAATGTCGGTACCCGGAATTTCTTCTTGGATTTTCTTCGATGGTTTTTCCAGGTCGGGATAGGTGTAATCCTCGTCAGCACAATCAGCCAGCGGCGGTAAGGTATGATTCGCCGGTATCGCGGTCGATTTCGACGCGCGTCCATATGCTCGCGGTCGGCTTTTCTTGGCTGCGGTGAAAGGGCAAATTCCATGCTTGGAACACCACTTCCGCTTCAACGTTTTTCTCACTGCCAACGCTGGCAAGTTGCAACATTTCGCGACTCATTTTTAGAATCTCCAATATCAAGTTTTAAAATTTAAATTCGGGGCTAGGCAGGGCTTTATCGTATTATCCAAGCCGATTTGCGCGGTTTTGCCATCGAAAGAGAGCGTTACGGTATCGTTTTCACAACCCTCGATGCGGCCGATAAAGTTCTTTTGTCCGTCAACCGGCAGGCGGGTTTTGATTTTTGCCTGTTGTCCTGCAAAGCGCACGAAATCGGCGGCTTTTTCAGAGGCCGGTCAAGGCCGGGGCTGGAAATTTCCAGATTTTTATAATCGATCGTCTTCCACCATGAACACGCTGGCTCAAAATGATTGCTGACGGTCGCGCGGTCTTCGACGGTAATCCCGCCTTCCTTATCGATGAACACGCGCAGCGTGCTTGCGCAGTCAGCTCGAAATCGACCAGTTCATAGCCCAAACCCGGCAGGGTTTTTCGAGAATTGTTTGAATATCCGTGAATCTCCAGAGTACATAAACAAAAAATGGCCCCTGTGGCCATTTTTCGTCAAAATTGAAAAATTGCTTATTATAACCGCTTTCCACTCAAAAAGAAAAGCGTTGATTTATCGCGGCTTTTTCAGACGGCCTCACAGAATGAACACGCCTGGCGGCATAAAACCAAGCTAAAATTGTTGACTAAAAACGGTCGTCTGAAAATCGCCATTAAACCTTACCCATTGATAATCATCATTTTATTTCCAACCTTTCTTTTTCAGACGACCCCATTTCCCCTTCCATACGGCTTGCACGAAGCACGCCGTCATTCTAAAATCAAAGCTGTTATCATCGAAACAAAAAGGCATTGCCATGTCCGCCCGCCCCATCTACAACTTTTCCGCAGGGCCCCGCCGTTCTGCCTGAATCCGTATTGCGTACCGCACAACAAGAAATGCTCGACTACAACGGCGCAGGCTTCCCGTCATGGCGATGAGCACCGCTCGAAAATGTTCCTAGCATCCTCCATCCGCCGAACAAGACCTGCGTACGCTGCTGAACATTCCTTCCAACTACAAAAATCCTGTTCCTGCAAGGCGGCGCGACCACGCAATTCAACATGGTTGCGCATGAACTTGGCACATGGCTTTCCCGTCCGCCGACGCAGTGGTAACGGGCAACTGGAGCCGCATCGCCTACGAACAAATGAGCCGCCTGACCGATGCCGAAAATCCGAGCTGGCTGCGACGGCGGCGAACAATTCGACTATACCGCCCTGCCGCCCGTCGAAACTTGGGACATAGACAAAAACTCCGCCTTCGTCCACTTCGTCATCAACGAGACCGTCAACGGCCTGCAATACCAAACCGTTCCCAAACTTTCAGACGACCTGCCGCCGCTCGTTTTGCGATATGTCCAGCGAAATCCTCTCGCGCGAGATTTGACGTTTCCGACTACGGGCTGATTTACGCTGGCGCACAAAAACATCGGCCCCGCCGGCGCAATCGTCGTCATCATCCGCGAAGACCTGCTCGACCGCTGCCCCGACAGCATTCCGACGTCTTCAACTACCGTTCCCACCTCAACCGCGACGGCATGTGCAACACCCCGTCCACCTACGCCATTTATATGTCCGGTTTAGTGTTCCGCTGGCTGCTGACACAAGGCGGCGTGAAGAAAATCGAAGCCGTCAACAACATCAAAGCCCAAACGCTTTACGGCGCCATCGACGGCAGCGGCGGCTTCTACATCAACCGAATCCGCCCCGATGCCCGCTCCAAAATGAACGTCGTTTTCCAAACCGCCTCAGCCGAACTCGACCGCCGCTTTGTCCTCGAAGCCGAACTGCAAGGCCTGTGCCTGCTCAAAGGCTACAAAACCGTCGGCGGTATGCGCGACAGCATCTACAACGCCATGCCGCTCGAAGGCGTACAGGCATTGGCGGACTTTATGAGCGATTTCCAACGGCGTTACGGCTAAAGTTTATTTCTGCAGATACATAAAGGTCGTCTGAAAATTTGCCGCTTGTTTTCGGACGACCTTTATATGAGCTGCAGATTAACGGCTTCTATTTATATAGAGTAAATTTATGTAATGATGTTGGCACCCTGTCGCATTGCTCTGCCTTTCAGCCGCATTTTCAAACATGGTGTTTCAACTCGCTTTGTGCATAAAAACCGCTGTTTTAACTGATTCGAAAGAAAAATGGACGCTTTACACCTTCTCACCACACGTCGTTCATCTAAAAACTGACCGCTCCCGCGCCGAACGCAGAGCAACTGGAAGCGATGCTTCAAGCCGCTACGCAGGTTCCCCGATCATGGCAATATGCGTCCGTTCCGCTTCGCGTCATTCGAAGCGCGGAAGATTACAACGTTTCCGCGAAATTTTGTGCCGGACCGTTACCGAATTGAATTTTGGCGAAGATGTTATGAAAGAAAGGCCGAGCGGTGGGCAATATAGTCCGATGGTTATCGGCGTAGCTTTTGCGCCCTAATCGCGAAGTGGCGAGCTCAAAGCCGAATGGGAACAGATGTTGAGCGCGGGCTGTGCCGCCTACGGGTTGCAGCTTGCCGCTTCCGCGCAGAGACTTCGACAATGTGTGGATTACGGGAATGTGGTCAACAGCCCGCTCTTGCGCGAAGCATTCGGTTGTTCGGACAAAGACAAGATTATCGGGCTGATGATGTATCGGCTCTCCTGTGGAAGAGGGGCGGTGCGAAAAATACTCGATTTGGAACAATTCGAACAACTTGGGTAAACGGTTTCGCAATATAAACGGGTCGTCTGAAAACCGGATTCAGGTTTTTCAGACGACCTTGAGTCTGGTAAAAGCCAAATAGACGGCTGCCTTTTCGCTTTGGGTAAAAGGCGTACAATCAATTCAAACGAGACCGGAACGAATGGAAACAGATCCAGATGAAACCGAAAAATACAGAGACACGAACATATCCTCACGCTCGTGCGCGAGCAACATTTCATGACGAGTCAGAGCAGCTTGCGGAAGCCGGACGTTACCCCGCAGACCATACGCCGCGACGCTACAGGAGTTGGGCGAAAAGCGGTCAGTTGAAGCGTTACCACGGCGGGGGCGTCGGTCGGCGATATTTCCGGCAACGCGGCACAAAGCAAGCGCAATCATTGCCAAAAATGAAAAACGCCATCGCCCGCCTGATTGCCGCCCACATTCCCGACAATTCGTCGCTGTTTATCAGTATAGGCATCGACGATGGAAGCCGCTGCCGCAGTTGGTCAAGCAGCGCAAAAAAACCTGCGGTTATCGCCAACAATATTTATGTTGCTCCATCACGTCCGCAGCGCACCGACTACAGCGTCATCACATCCGGCGTCGCGCCCCTGGACGGCGGGATTAGCGGGCGTGGCGACGGTTGATTTTATCAATCAGTTTAAAAGTCGATTATGCCGTCGCAGGGTACGCACGGCGTGAAAGCGACGGCTCGCTTTTGGACTACGACTATAAAAGAAGTCAGCGTCATGCAGGCAATGATGACCAATGCGCGGGTCAGGTATTTGGGCGTGGACCACAGCAAATTCAACAGCAATGCCTTGGTCAGGGCTGGGCGACATCAGCTCGTTTGACAGTATTTACCGACCGTCCCCTGAAGCCGCCATGCAGAAGGTTTTGGGCGATGCGGGCGTAGAATGGTTGAGTTGCCGAACCTGTGCCGCTTTGATTTCGCGGGTTACAAAAAGTTAATGAAATTCGGTACAATGGGGAAGCGTTTTCAGATGGCTGCTGGATTGGATGGGTAGGTCTCAATAGTTTTAGTTTTTGCTTATGTTGCCACTACATATTGTAAAAGGTCGTCTGAAAAAGTTTTCAGACGACCTTATCTAAATCAAAAATGCACGCCACCATTTTATTTTGTCCAACCGCAAACTCAGTCTGACGTTTCGGACTGCGAGTAAAGAACGACGTATCGCGTTCGATATCCGCCCTTTTGGGTACAACCGTCAATATCTTACCTGCCAAATTTCCCCACGGGTTTCCCAAGCATCTAGAAACTGCGCTACTCATGGAAACATTACCCATCGACGGGTCAGCAGGTAGAACCAGTATCCCCATCTATCCCGCGCAGCACTGAAAAATGAGTCTTCTTTACGGTATTTTTAGATACACAATTACAGGAATTTTTCAACTGTGCAGGCTGCTCGAAGAGTCAAAAGGCATAACCTTTTGCCTGAAGCCCTAATTGAGTAATACCTTTGCATATCATCAAAGAGCTGAATCGTCTCCTATTCATTCTCGCTAAAATTTCTCGTTCAGTTAAAGACTGTTTATAAAAACTATTTAATAATGTAGCCAATGAAGCTGCACGCAAGAAAAATCCAAATCTTGTTTTAACAATACCCTCATCCCTTTTACTTTTTCCAACTATGGACAGAAATTCTATCATAGACAATCGGATTACATATTAAAAAGGTTGAGAAGAAATATTCTCACAACAAGTGATTAATATAACCCTATTCTCATAGTATTCTAAAATAAATATACGGCAGCATATATTATCTTAACTCACCATATATTTTACTATTTCATATAATGGACAAATATGTAAACATTGAAAAATAGATAACAAAATAATAATGAACACACACCAACTATTTTTACAAAAAATTTTTTTATATAATTTGCAGTAAACATAATGTCGAGTGTAATCACCAACAAATGTTATGTAAAAATTTGACATTTCTCATCGCTATTTATCTAGGGGGCGGTGGCGGCGGAGGGTCTTTTAGGGTGGAGGAGTGCGGATGGGCTGATGCCACATGTCCACTAACAGCTCCCCTAGAAACTGCACCACCAAATGCTCTAAATCCATTATTGACGCCAGTAATCGGATTAAAAGCACCCGTACAGCTCCACCTACAACAGGAAGCCTGAAATGCCTTAGGATCTTTACCACCACCAGCTGAAAGTAACCGCTATCCCCAGATATCCTCCGACAACTGCTCCGCCAGCAGCATTTCCTACAGCCTTCCCATCCACCAAAACCGCGCCAACTACTGCCGCCACCACCACCGCCACCCCAGCCACCTCGGTGGCATGAGGTTGCAACACCTTCTGTCTGTTCCATCTCTTTGTGAAAAGCTCCTGTAATTGCATTTTTGTATTGCTTTCTGATTGAAAAACTTGCCGCTCAAATAACTGAACACCTTTCTCCTCTTGAGCCATGACTGATGCTGATAATACGACGGAAAGCATCAAAGCTATTTTTGCTTTTTTCATAAAAGTACTCCTTTGAGTTACGTTTGTGAAATAAAAACACATCAAAAGATGCTGATACCCATTTTTATCTGAGACTTCTTTTTCCAGAAATATTAAAAGCAGGTATGACATTACAGATGTATTTTGGTAAAACCAATGCCGACACCGAAATCGGCATACATGAAGTATTTCTAAAAGACTCTCTCTTGTTGTCTATCCTGTCTGGTTGCTTGCCCAACCATTGAACCCCACGTCAAGCTAATCTTTTTCATTCGCTGCAAAAAGAAACAGAAGGACTGGAGTAACCAATAATTCCCAGCTTTTATACCGACTCCCATCTGATAGCAGGATTTACTTTTTATTTAAAACGGTATACGGCAGTTAATGACAATACCACTGGATCAGATTGCTTTATAGGTAGTTGCTCTCCCAATAACCAGGAATTAATCCTTATCCTCTTATCATGTGCTTTTTCATAAACTAGGTTTCTATAAACCCGACTCAGGCCGGATTTTTACCATCCTGCACGGCAGTATAATTAATTCCTAAATTGATATTTTGATAAACTCTTATCTTTGATTTTATTTTCAGCATACCCATTCGAGATAACGACTTTCCGCCCATAAATAGCTGACATTACCGTACAACTCTGCCTTTTTCAGTTATACCACTAGCGTAAGCCCTACCATACCCAAACCCATATCCGTATTCCGATTATTTTCTTGAAGTTCAGTTGGAATGGAAATAAAACTTGACGGGCCTGTCTGGATATAGATAGGGAGAAGATAATTCTGAATGCGCTTTCACTATTTATATAACTGACAGCAGCTTCTAATTTGACTTTTCCCTCATCGGTCTGTAATGACTCAAACTCAAAGGAAGTTCTGCTACAGCAACAGACAGTACAGGGATTGGGATTCAAAATATTTTTCATATTTCCTCTACTTCTAATGTTTTTGAAAAATATTTTATAAAATGTTTTTATCAACACTTTTTGTAATTTTTAAAAATAAATAATGACAAAAGGTTTAAATAAAAGATTAAAGGTATTTAGATAGGTAAGTTTATCAGCTACAGAACCAATAAATTATTCCAAACAATTTTATCCATAAGCAATCCACCTCATGAAAAACACTTCAACCGCTGTTTCCCCTTTCAGACGACCTCTGCTGCCTTTGTATTGACTGTAAAGCCGTCCTGTTTTCAGGTAAAATCAGCACGACATCATATTTTCAGATAGCTCCGACCATGCTCCATCAAAGACCAATTCGCGGACAACCATTTCATCCGCACCATCATCGAAGAAGCACTCAAAAAGCGGCAAACACGAAGCCATCCAAACCCGCTTCCCGCCGGAACCCACGGCTACCTGCATCAGCCACGCTAAATCCATCTGCCTGAACTTCGGTTTGGCGTATATTCCCGACGGCCTGTGCACCCTGCGTTTCGACGATACCAGCTGAGAAAACGACGAATACATCAACGCCATCAAGGAAGACGTCGAGGTGGCTCGGTTTCCATTGGGCGGGCGACCGCGTTTCGCTTCCAACTTCGCTCGACCAGCTTTACGACTACGCCGTCGGTTTAATCAAAGACGGCAAAGCGTATGTCGATGATTTGACGCCCGAAGAAATGCGCGAATATCGCGGCACGCTGACCGAAGCAGGGTAAAAACAGCCCCCACCGCGACCGCAGCGTCGAAGAAAAACCTGATCTGTTCACGCGCATGAAAAGCGGCGAGTTTTCCGACGGCAGCAAAACCTGCGCCTGAAAATCGACACGGCATCAGGCAACATCAATATGCGCGACCCCGTCATCTACCGCATCCGCCGCGCCCATCACCGTAACACCGGCGACAAATGGTGCATCTACCCGATGTACGACTACACATTGCATCTCCGATGCCATCGAAGGCATCACGCATTCCCTGTGTACGCTCGAATTTGAAGCCCACCGCCCGCTGTACGACTGCGTTGGACAATATCCCCGCGCCACGCCACCCGCCCGCGCCAATACGAGTTTTCCCTGTTTGGAGCTTTTGTATTCCATCACCTCCAAACGCAAAGCTGAGACCAACTGGTTTTCAGACGGCTACGTTTCCGGCTGGGACGACCGCTGTATGCCGACCATTTCCGGTATGCGCCGCGTCGTGGTTACACGCCCGAAGGCCTGCGCCTGTTTGCCAAACGCGCCAGTATTTCCAAATCGGAAAATATCGTCGATATGAGCGTGTTGGGCGCGATTCGCGAAGGCTGGAAAACTCCGCTCCGCGCCTGATGGCGGTCTTGAGCCCGCTCAAAGTGACCCTGACCAGCTTTGAAGCCGGCAAAACCAAAGCCGCCGCGCCGCGTTCCACCCCAATCACGAAGAAATGGGCGAGCGCGAAATCCCGTGTCCCAAAACCATCTACATCGAGGGCGGACGACTTTGCCGAAAAATCCGCCAAAGCTTCAAACGCCTGACTCCGGGCGGCGAGTACGCTGCGCCACGGCTATGTGATTACAGTGCGACGAGAGTGAAAGACGCAGCAGGCAATGTGGTCGAACTCAAATGCAGCATCGACCCGCGACACCTTGGGCAAAAATCCAGAAGGCAGAAAAGTCAAGGCGTGATTCACTGGGTTTCCGCCGAACACGCTGCCGAAAAATCAAAGTCCGCCTGTACGACCGCCTCTTTACCGTCAGAGCGTCCTGATGCCGTGCGCGGCGAGACGGCGAATACCTGCCGTTTACCGATTTTCCTCAACCCGAGTCCGTCAAAAGATCACCGCCTACGCCGAACCCGCAGCCAAAAACCTGCCCGCCGAAAAGCCGTTGGCAGTTCTAGAGCGACTGGGCTATTCTAGACCGACCGCAAGACCACCGCCCCGAGCAGCCCGTGTTCAACCGCACGGTCACGCTGAAAGATTCTTAGCCCGTAATCTGTTTGCAATAGCGATATTGGAAGGTCGTCTGAAAAACTTGAAATCGGGTTTCAGACGACCTTTTTCTATCGCACTCTTCGAGTTATTGATACCAACGATGAAGAACGAGTCTTTGAAAGGAATTTCCCATGATACATTAACGTCAAGACACGGATAATTTATGGACATTACACAAAAACTCAACCCTACTTATTCGTAGCGCACGATCGGACCCAATACCCGGATACGAGTGGGCAGAAAAGCCATTAATGATACAAACAGAAAATTACCAAGATTGGCGGCTTTGGGCTTTGCAATAAAAGCAACTGTTTGTTATCAACATACATCTATAATCACATCACCGTTTGTATTTAGATTTCAAAAATCAGCCTACCCCCTTCCCGAAGCACTTATAAAATGAAAAGAAAATAAACCCTGCCGATTTGCCAAATCAGGCTGCCTGTAACGCAACACTGTGAGTGAATCAAACTTCGACGGATAAACCTACGATTGCTTGTCAGTCGGTAGATTTTAAAACATAATGCTTACGCGCCTAAGTATTGGAGTTTTACTACAAACACATGATGGGTAAACCAGTACGCAGCGCAGCGGTTCCAGCCAATCAACTCAAAGCAGGAAGGCCTAAAATGAAAGTAACCAGTTTCGGCGAGTGTTGCGGGACGATTTTTCCAAGCGGAAAAGTGTTGGGCGGTGCGCCGCTGAACGTTTTGGTCCGTTTGCAATCCTTCGAGTCGATACCGCCATCATCAGCCGTCGCGGCGATGATGCCGACGGAGAAAGAGCTGCTGCACAAATCAAAGCGAAAACGTCAATACCGACCTGCTGCAAGTGTGCAAAGAATGATACCAGCCTTGTCAAAGTCATCTTGGACAAATGCGGCAGCGCGTCATAGCGAAAATCGTGTATCCCTGCGCGTGGGACCGCATCGTCGTCGAAGATGCCGCCTTGCAGCGTGTCGCCGAATCCGATGCCTTCGTGTTTCCAGGCAGCCTCGCCACCCGCGACGAGATTTCCCGCTCGGCATTAGACAAATTGATGGAAAAAAGCCAAATTCAAAATCTTCGACGTCAACCTGCGCAAAACCCCACTACGACACCGACCGCCTGCTCGCCACCATGAAGCGTGCGGATATGCTCAAACTCAATGACGACGAATTGTACCGAACTGTCACGCAGTTTACGGCTCGCCCCTACCACAGCATCGAACAAAAACATTGACCTACCCTCACTCAGCTGACCAGCGCAAAAATCATCTGCGTGACTTTGGGCGGACACGGCGCGGTTTTATACAAAGACGGTGAACTCCTACCGCCACTGCGGCTTCCGCATCAAAGTCGCCGATACCGTCGGCTCCGGCGACAGCTTCTTGGCAGGACTGACCTATGAAACTGCTCAACAATGCCGAGACCCTCAAGAAGCCATCACTTTCGCCTGCGCACTCGGCGCCTAGTCGCCTCAGACACGGCGCAACGCCCGACATTTTTACAGGAAATCGAAAACTTCATGAATCCGGCTTGATGTTTGCCATCAAGGGATGTCATAACAAAGGTCGTCTGAAAAACGGATTTTCTGCTTTTCGGACGACCTTTCATATCCCTCAATCCCGGTAAGCCCAATGATTGACCGGACCGTGTCCCGCGCTCGATGTTCAAAGGATTACGAATCGCCTCGGTATGTATTTTTGGCGGTTCGCACGGCTCGAGCGTCCCGAAACCTTTTGCCAGCTCGGCAGCGACTACAGGCGGAGAACGTGCAGCCAGTACCAGTGCGTATGCGCCGTCGGAAAGCGGCGGTCGATAAGTTCAAACACGTCATCCGGCGTAAACAGCCAGTCTGCAGTATTCGCTGCGGCTGTCGCCGAAATGCCCGCCTTTAATCACACGTTTTTCACGCCGCAATCTTGCAGGATTTTGCGGCGCGTTCCGCATCTTGGCGGTTTTTCAATGCGCACGCCCGTCAAGGCTTCCCGCTGAGCAGGTTCGGCGTCAGAATGTCCGTGTCGGGCAACAGCAGGCGTTTCATCGCTTCGACGGCGGAATCCTGCAACAGCGGCGCGCCGCCTTTGGCAATCATCGCCCCGGATCGAGGACGCGCTTGCCGAAACGGCATTTTTCAAATTTCGGCAACGCATTCAATCACTTCAGCCGTACCCAGCATCCCGATTTTTATAGGCGCGGATTTCAAAAATCGGCGCGGACGGCTTCGATTTGCGCGGTGATGATGTCGGTCGGAACCAGATGCACCGCCGATACGCCGAGCCGCATTTGCGCGGTCACGGCAGCGCGCTGGTGCCGAGCACGCGCGCATCTGAAACGTCTTCAAATCCGCCTGTATCCCCGCACCGCCGCCGGAGTCCGAGCCTGCGATGGTCAGCGTTTGGACGAATGTTTTCTTCCATTTGGTTTCTCCCTATTGCTTGGTTGGACGATTTAGGAAGCGAGTTTTGAAGGTCGATCTGAAAACCAATCGCTACTTGTTTTCAGACGACTTTTGTTGCGGAAATCTAAAAATTTGGAATTGCAACAATCTCTACATTCGCCATAAAAATAGAAGTCTAGATTCATGCCTTCGAGGGAAGAGGGCGTAGGTGCCTGTTATTCAGATTTATTATATGACTGATTTAATCATTTTTGATATAGCATCTGCCGTTAGCCGTCAATCCCCCAGCGCCGCGACCATCACCGCTTTAATCGTGTGCATCCGGTTTTCCGCCTGGTCAAACACGATGCTGGCGGGGCTTTCAGATCACTTCTTCCGTTACTTCCACGCCGTTTAAGCCGAAGGTTTCAAATCCATTCGCCGACTTTGGTTTCGCGGTTGTGGAAGGCGGGCAGCAGTGCATGAATTTGACCTGCAGGTTGCCCCGATACCGCCATCAGTTCGGGGGTAACGCGGTAATCTTTCAATAAATCAATGCGTCCTGCCACGCCTCTTCGAGCTCGCCCATGCTGACCCACACGTCGGTATGGATAAAATCGACGCCTTTGACGGCTTCTTCCTCATTTTCGGTCAGCAGAGATTTTCCGCCGGTTTTCTTCGGCGACGGCGCAGGCGCGGGCGACGATGTTTTCAGACGGCCACAGGTTTTCGGTGCGCCGATACGCACGTCCATGCCGAGCTTCGCGCCCAACACCAGCAGCGAATTTGCCATGTTGTAACGTGCGTCGCCGACGTAGGCAAACGCGGTTTGGTTCAAAGGTTTGCCGCTGTGTTCGCGCATGGTCAGCGCGTCGGCAAGCATTTGGGTGGGTGGAACTCGTTGGTCAGACCGTTGAACACGGGCACGCCGGCGTATTTCGCCAATTCTTCGACCACGCCCTGCCCGAAACCGCGATATCGATGCCGTCGTACATCCTACCCAACACGCGGGCGGTGTCTTTGATGCTTTCCTTATGCCCGATTTGGCTGGCGGACGGCTCCAGATAAGTTACCCCCGCCCCTTGGTCGCGCGCGGCGACTTCAAACGCGCAGCGGGTGCGGGTCGATGTTTTTTCAAAAATCAGGGCGATGTTCTTCCCTTTCATCCGCTGCACTTCGCGCCCTGCCTTCTTAGCTGCTTTCAACTCGGCGGCAAGGTCGAGGTAGGCGGTGATTTCTTCGGGCGTAAAGTCTAAAAGTTTCAGAAATGGCGGTTTTTCAGGTTCATATTCGTATTTCTCCTTCATTAACCGTTTATCAGCATTAAAGCCTTTTGTTCCATCAATGCTTTTCCAACGTCCATACCCAATTTTTCATAAAGCCCAATGCACCGCCGTTGGCATGTAGCAACGTATAAGGTCAGGCTGTTTGCAGCCCGACGAACGGGCGAAATCGACGACATAACGATAAAGTTTTTCGCCGATTTTCTTGCCGCGCTGCGAAGCGTCCACGCACAAATCGTCGATAAACAAAACCTTGCGTTCATGCAGCGACGGTAGGCCCGAGGTCGTCTGAAAAAAGCAAATGGCGTATGCCTGCACCATTCGGGCTTCATCTCGTAAAACAAAAACTGACCTTGCCTTCATCGGCAATCAGTGCGGCGATTTCTTCATCCGAATATTTTCGGCCGCCCTTTTGTAGCGCAATCAGGACGCAAATCAGCATGTACGTCGTGTACCTGATACCGTGATTCGCCGATTCTGTGCCATATCGGCGGCAACCGCTTTCTCAATAGTCATATTGTCGTTCTTACAGTCGTAGGTCGAGGCATTTGCGCTCAACCTCCACCTCTCAAAAAGCAAAGGTCGTCCTGAACTTCCGCGCTCCAAAGCAAGCAGCGATTGTTTGCGGTTCAGCCGCCTGCGTAGCCGGTCAGCTTGCCGTCGCTGCACGATGACGCGGTGGCAGGAATCCAGGATGGACACTTTGTTTCTGCCCGCTGGCGCAGCAACAGCGCGGACGGCTTTAAGTTGCCCAAACGCTGCGCCTGCTCCTTGCAGCTACGCGTTTCTCGCCGTAAGGAATCGCCAAGAGCGCATCCCATGCCTGCTGAAATTCAGTACCAATCCGCTCCAAGGCGTAGCAAAGGTTTTCAGACGACCCTTGAAGTATAAATCAATTCCTGCCGCAGAAGTTGCGTTCGCTCATCTTCCCGAAACATCAAACTGTCCGCGCAGCTTTTTGGACGGCGGTGAATTTCTGCTCCATATGCTTCTGCCCGACAAATTCCAGCAAACTGAAGCCTTTACTGCCGAAAACCGCCAGCATCTCGCCCAAAGGCGTGGCAATGGCGGCAGCGGTCAGTTCGTTCAAGCTTTCGTCAGGATAATGTGCTTTCCCAAAGAGACGGATGGCGCGGCGGATGCGGACATATTCTTCAGGTGTGCAGCCGATACGGTCGATAAAATCCTGCTCGAACCGCTTGGCTTCGTGTTCCGTCAGATTGGGATACGGCATGACTTTCACACTCAAAAAAACTTGGGTTTCGAGCCAATGGCGGATTCCTCATTTTGACGCAGATTGTTTGCCAGAGGCAGGGTAATCTATTTGTTTGCTCCGTATCTCTATCATGGATTTGACGGCAAAATCCCCAATTTCGCCATTCCGCACCGCTGAGCTGCAGGAACGGGCTATGACGTAAATCTTGAGGGGATTTGGGTGCGGTGATTCTAAATATTCGATATTTCTAAAGCCTCAGAGAAAGGAATTGAAGATTTTCAGACGACCCTGCAAAGGGTCGTCGAAAACCACGGATTTTACATTTGCGCATTTCGGCACATCATCCAGCTGTTTCGTTGCCACTGCCGCATATTGACAGCTATAAGTGAATCCACTTATTCATCAGCCAAAGGAATCATCTATGCAAACCGCATCCTCCTCGCCGTACTGATGGCTTTTTCAACCACCGCCTTTGCCGAGGGCGTATTCACGCGCGCAATTGACAACCGTCCGAAACACGGCGTGGTCCGCAAACCAGCTGAGCGCCCTACGGCTTTTGGCTGTTTCCGGCGGCAACGCTTCGCCCGCGTCGTCGGAAAAATCCGCCCGCAGGGACAAAAGTTTCGTCCTGACCGTTTACGATAAAGACGCGCTGACCGGCTCGGGCTGGATGCACTGCGGTCGTGCCGACATTCCCGCCGATGTCCGCCGCCTGCCCGCAGCGGTTACCGCGCAAGGCGGCAGGCTGCTGAAAACGCGCGTTGCAACGCCGCACAGACTGGCACTCCGCTACGGCGGCGCGTGTCCTCGAGGCAGGAAACACCGCTGAATTCACGCTCACCGCGCTGAAAGTCGCCAAGCTGCCGAACATACCGCCGAATCCACACCGCGCTGGTCGGTTTTTCACCAGGCAAAACAGCAGGGAGCGAAATTCACGGTCGAACACCGACGCTGGACCTGCCCCGTGCGCCGATATGCCGCCGGCTCTGGCTCTGAGCGCGGACCGCCGACTGGCACGCAACCGAACCGTCTTTAGGCGCGCGCTGAAACGGGACGACAGTCGCAGCCGACCGCGCCGGCAATCTGCGCCACCGCCATTGCGTAACCTGCAACAGCGTCAGCGCGCGCATCATGCGTACATCCGCCAGCAGCGTGCGGAATTCGTTTCGCCGCGCCAACCGCCACAACGCGCCTGCTGTAATGAGTTGCTGCGCCAGCATCGCCGACGACCAGTCCGCAGCCATATCGGCAGTAATCAGTTTTGTGATTTTGCCGCATCAGGTTGACGCCTTCGTACACGGCAAAACCGATGCCGTCACGCTGCAAACGACGCCAACACGCGTGCAAAGCGCGGCCTCCGCCGCATTGTGCGGCACTTCTTCATCTCGCCAGCACCGCAGCGGCTAATCAAACGCCGCGTTCATCTGCCTGGGATGCGGTGCAGCCACTCGCATCGCACACCGCCTGCGCGTCCCGTATTGTGCGGCAAACCTTTTCGTGGCTTCTGTTCGAGCAACCATTGCGCCTGATAGAGGTTGTTCTGAATCAGAATATTGATGACGTCAAACGTCTGCCCCGCCTCGCCACGGCGACCGCTTCACCCGCCGCAATCCTCAATTCGCGCCCCGCCCACCGCAGCTTCTTGCATCCGCGCGGCACGATAACCACGGTGGGTTCATGTACCGCCACGCTGCGGTGCGCGGCGCGGTATGATGTTGCACGATGCGCCAAAGCACCCAATCGTTCCGCGTATGGAAAGTAATTTGACGGCACGGTTATATTCCTCATCAGCCATTAGCAGGCTGTCATAAGCGCAGCCCTGCTTTACTCCTGGATTTGGAAGGGCGCAATATTCTGCACAACCAGACTCTACTGCCCTTGGCGGGCCGGGTTTCAACCATATTCCAGTCGTATGCGTGCCTGCATCTGGGTTCTCTCCTCGTGTGGGAGGGTCGGAGTGGAGGTAAACGTCGGCAGATACAGACACATTTCCGTTGAGGCTGTCCTAATGCTCCTTTCTAACCCTCCTCACTACGGGAGAGGGAATGGATTGTCGTTCAAATAAATCGCTCCTACATAAAAATCAATGTTATCTCAAGCTCACGTTAGGGTTCTAATCAAATTGTCGGACATCCATATCTGACGCTAAGCACCAGTTTTTCAGACGGCTCTGCACTCGGCTTGACGTGCGTTCGAAATAAGGTGCAGCTGATGCAGTTCCAGGGACCTGCTCGTCGGCGTGTTTGCATCTCTAGCCTCCCCTGTGGGGAGGGCGGGAGAGGGTAAACGAGGCAGATACAGACAATATTTCCGGTTGTCTGTCCCGGTGCGCCCTCCTCTCAAACCTCTCCCACGAAGAGGGAATGGATTGCCGTTCAAATAAATCGCCCCACATAAAAATCAATGTTATCTCAAACTCTCACGTTAGGTCTAGTCAAATTGTCGGACATCCGCATCCGTAAGCGCTATCTGCTTTTCAGGACGGCCTTGCAAAACTTAAGTTTGACGCGTGCGATCTAGCATGATGCAAAGCGAAGCACTGCTCTGGGTCGGCGTGTGCGTCTATGCCCTCCCTCGTGGGGAGGGTCGGGGAGATAGTACCAGGCAGATACAGACAATATTTCCGTTGTCTCCTCATGCTCCTTCCTAACCCTCTCCCACGGAGAGTGGAAGGATTGCTGTTCAACATATCACGTTCCACATAAAAATCAATGTGTTATCTTCAAACTCACGTTAGACCTAATCAAATCGTCGGATGCATCCATATCCGACAGCCCATCTTCTTTCAGACGACGATCCTTTTCGCTTCAACAACCGCGCCAGTTATCCCCATACACCGCCGATAGCTTTTGGAACGTCGCCAGCCGCACGCGTTTTCGTTGAGCGGATTTGGTGATGCATTGACGGGCCTCACTGATAAGTTCTCTGGCATAGCTTTAATGAAGCGTCTGGTCCTGCAGTGCCGCCCGTGGTGGGACACCTCGGTCTCTACGCCGCAGGTCAGCGAGCGGCGGCGTGCCACTGCCGGTCAGTAAGGCTGGCTCGCGGCGGCCGAAAAGCGGGCCGCCTCTGAACACGACCACTGTAATCGTATCGCCGTACGCCGTGTTTGTCCAAAATGGTCGTGGACGCGTTGCTTCAGCCCCTGCTTCGCGGACCCGGTGGAGAAGCGGGAAATCGACACGGCGTTCAGCTCTGCCCGGTGCGACATTGCGCGCCTGCAGCGCCGTTGATATTGGAAATTTGACAGCTGGTCGGCGGGAAGTATTCGCTGCCTCGCCCAAACTTCCTGCGCCAGCCCCACAGCCGCAAAAGCGTGGACGCTGATTGCCAAACGGATAAGCTGATATGCGTCCTGCTTTGCCTTTACGGTCAGGTGTTGCCCGACAGCGAGCCGCGCCGGCCAGTTTTAAATCATATCGCCCAACTTTGTCCACGGCGTGGTCGGCTCGCCGACGATGGCACAGTCGATAAGCTCGTCGCGCGCTTTCAAACACATCAGACGATCGGTTTAGTCACCGTCCAGCCAGCACGCCCTCTTCTGTCGGAAGGCGAATCAGAGCGCAATGCTGCCTTGGTGGTCGGGATGCGCCTGGCAACAAAGCGTTCCGCAGGCGGTACGGCTAGGCGATGCTGGCTCTGCATGTCCGCCGCGCCGCGCCCGTGAGCATCCTCTCGTCGCGCTCGGATCGGCCTCGAACGGGGGCGAATCCTATTTTTCAGCAGGGCTCGTCGGCACGACGTCGGCATGCTCTGCAAAACAGACGACGGGGAGCTCGCGTGCCGCGTCGCAACCAGATGTTTTTCTGGTGTCGCTGAAATGGGCCTTCAGCGTCGCAAAACCGACGGTGTGGAGGCGTTCGGCGTTAGCTTTTGGCAATCCTCGGCCGCCAGTAACGGATCGGCGGGAAATCAACGCTTTGGCGAGTTCTAGGATTGGTTTCCTGGCCATGGTTTTTCTTGTTGATCAGATGAATATTGGAACAGGTCAGTCTGAGTATCAGTGCTCGGGTTTTCTAGACGACTGACAGCAAATTATAGAAGCGCCCGATGCTTGAATTCATTGGTATGTCGTTGAAATGGAGACGAATATTTTCTATTCGCCCACCACACCGCTTTAGCCACCACCACCGCCCTACTCGTCCGCAGGTGTTTTCGTGCCCTTTGCGTTCCGTTTCTGGCTTCTGCGGGTGGCTTTGAGTTCTGGCTTCTTTTGACGGGCTTTTTGTGAGTGGCTGGCGTTTCATTGTCTGGCGTTTCTGAGGTGCATGGCTCCGCCGATTTTGCCTTCGCGGAAGCCGCGAGGATGTTTTCGGCGGCTGGTAGCTGGACCCGTCCGCCGCTGAGGACTGGCGTCACGCGTTTTTGGCTATCCACTCGAGCCATGAGTTGCGTCCCAGTGGCTGCTGCCTCGGTCGGCTTTACAGCGTGTCTCGTGCTGCATGGAGGTAGTGGCGGCGGAGGTAGTCTAAGAGTTCGAGGGCGACTTCTTCTTCGTCCAGCGCTGTTGCGTCCGGACTGACAGCGCGTCATGCATGAGGTGCTGTAGCCGCTTTCTTCGACGACGATTTTGGCCAGCTGGCTGTGTCGGTGAGCCTGGTAGTCGTCGAGAGAAGAGGCGTTGTTCGGCTTTTGAAGCGGCGCCGCGTTGCCGGTTTTGGCGGATTTTCTGCCTACTGGCGCCGCTGATGAGGGTGGATTTGCCGACGTTGGGGAGCGCCGCAGATGAGGACGCGCAGGGTTTTTCTATGCCCTTGGCGGTGGGGAACCGCTATGGCGGCAGGCTTTGCGCTACTCTGTATGCGCACGGCGGTCTCGGAGGGAATCTGAGTGCGATGGCGCGGGCGTGTCGGGTGGCTAAGCTGCAGTGTTCCGGAGCCAGATTTCTGCGTTCGGGGTCGGCAAGGCCTTTGGTTTGTTGAGTGATTTCTGAGTTTGGCCGCTTTCTGGAAAGCTGGCCAGTAGCAGTTTTCGCTGAGGCGGCATTCAGTGCGTCCAGCATCTTCAATCACCACGCTCGCTTTTGTCTGGCGCCCGACACGGCTTTTGTCGATGTCTATGTGGCCGGGAAACCACTGACTGCCATGCCTTTGTTCTTTTTCTGTCCGATGTATGGCGTGGTACGTCCGGCAGCGGTTCGGCGGTGTCAGGACGATCGAGGCCTGGTCCGCCTTTCAGGTACAGTGTCGTCCGAGAGCTCGCGGTCTTTTCAGACGACCTTTGGTCGCGCCATGTGCCTAGAGGCAATAAGCGCCCGTGTTCGTAGCGATAGTAGCCGGCTTTCGTCCATAGGTGTATCGTCGCGGATTGATTCGCGTCCGCGTTTGGCGTCGTTGCGCCGGTGATTTGCAAACGCTTGATTTGGCGGAAACTTCGCTCATCGCTTGCCGGCACGCAGCCAGCGGTGGCGATCAGGCGCAGGCGGCGAGTGTGCAGGCAAGTGCGAGGCGATGATGTGTTTCATGAGTTTCTTCCATAGTGGATTAAATTTAAACCAAGTACGGCGTTGCCTCGCCTTGCCGTACTATTTGCACCAGTCTGGTGGCTTTCGCCGCCTTGTCCTGATTTAAATTTAATCCACTCAAACATCGAGCAGGTCGTGCAGGGGAATCAGCGTGGGATAGCTGTGTGTGCCTGTTCTGACGGGACCAGCAGTTCGTAATGCGCCCTTGGCAGGCGTTAGCAGTCGACAACATAGACGGAACGGTGCTGCCCGCCGGTGCAGCCGATGGCGATGGTCACGTGGCTGCGGCTTTTGCAGGCGTGCGGGAGCCAGTGGTTCAGGCGAAAGCGTCGATATCGTCCACTGTGCCTGCACCAGGGCTGCCGGTCGATACGCCGAATGGCATCCACGCTGGTGTAGGTGCGCGGTCGTGTCAAAATAGGGATTGCAGGCTGCGCATATCGGAACACGAACCGGCGTTGTTCGGCACGCCATACCGGAAGCCGAAAAGACTTCGAGGATGACTCAGCCCCTGCGCTCGATGTTGGAGCCGCTTTGTTGAACGCGCATAACGCAGTTGCTGTGCGTTCATTTTGATGTGTCGATGCAGTAGGCGATTTCTTTGAGCGGGAAACAGCCATTCGCGCTCTGCGGCAGGTCGCAGCAGGGTAAAGCTGCCCGGACTAGCGGGATGCGCCGCGCGCGCGTTTTCGGGAAACACGGCGCACTACATTTTCTTTTCTCGCTTCACTAAACAATACTTCGACCTGATGGGCCTTTCTATCACGCAGGTGGCTGGATTTGTTCTGCTTTCCTGAAATATTACGCTGAAACGGACATCGACACTCACGCCGAGTTTGGCTCATCGGCGCGCCTCGATGTAGCGGCACCAGCGAAGCTGCAGCACTTCGCGGGCAGGTTGTCCACGCAGAAACAGCCGAGGTCCTTCGGAGCTGCTTTGATGGGCAACGGACTGCCTGGAGCCGGACAATCCGCTAATCGTGACGATTTTGCGATGCACCTGTTTGTTTCTCTTTGAGTTGTGTTTGATGGCGTTCGAGGAATCTTGGTACCGCTCTGCCACGCAACCGGAGTGGACGTAGGTGCGCACCGCCGCTTCCACCAATACGGCAAGGTGCTTCGACCGATCGGCGATGCGCAGGCAGAGACGGTTCGACGCTGACGTTGAGAATGGACCCGGTTTCAAAAGTGCGTATGCGCCTGGCGGGTCGAGCTGTTTTACGTAATCGTCGCGGCAGCGACTCAGGTTAATAATCAACCGGAGTGATCGGACGGATGGAGGTTTCTGCCGAAAATGTGGCGGATGCTGAGTGCCCAAACGCGCACTTCAAGCAGTATCGCGTCACATCGGCGCAGCGGCCTTAGCAGTTGCCTCGTCGGCTGCGCAAAAAGCCTGACCGCATCATCGGGCGTATCAGGCCAGTGCCCGCAGCGGAAATCAATTCCTAACGCCAGCCGGTGCTTTACGCAAGCCGGAAATGACCGGCAATCAACACCACCGACTTCAAAATACACTGGAACACGCCGCCGCTGACTGACGGCAGTCGCCAGCGTAAAACGTTGCAGATAAACCCACAGATGTCCATCAAACTACGGGCTGAGCTTTTGGAAGTCAGCAGCGGATGTCGTTTTTATGGCAGCAGTCGCGCACCTAAGGAAACCGCCAGACCAAGTTAAGGACGATGACCTCAGCGACACGCGGAAATATCGAGTTCGCCGTCAGTCGTAACTAACCTCGTCCGACTCGAGGCGTTTGAGATATTCGCTTTCGGCAATCACCGACAACCTGGATTTCCGATTGGGATGGATATTCAAATTTCACGCCGACCAACGCCACGTCAATGAGCCGGTCTCTCTACCCGATGCGGTTATCCGCACCTGAATTGCCTGCCGCCCAAGCAAGTTGGAGCTTTGTGCTGATTATCGGAAAACAGGCAGACGTGATTTGATACATTGGCATTGCTTTACTCTTCGCCAGAAGCTGCGCACCTCGGCAGAGGTCGCGGACATCATAGGCTTCACGGACGGCTGCGAGAACCCGCCCGCCAGTTTGGACAAGACTTTCCCAAATGCTCGCCGGTCGCATTTTCCGGCACCAGCAGCGAAAATCAGATACGGGTTTGCTGTCGGCGCACTCGAAAGCGACCGGGTTCTTTCGCGTGGACAAACGCGCCGGCGGCTTTCTCTTCAGCAGGCATGACGGCCGTGCGGGAATGGCGACGCCCTGCCCCAAACCGGTCGAACCCAGCTTTTGCGGGCAAAGGTGGCAAACTGAAGACATCGCTGTGAGGTAATTCTGTTTACAGTTCACAGCAGGCCCGCTTCTTCTGGAAACAAGCGTAGCCGCCGACTTTCCAAGTCCAAAACGACATGGGACTAAAAGGCGTACCGATAAGGCCTCATAGAAAATCTCTGATGTGCAAATGAAATGGAATTGTACTCGATCATGTCTGTACAACTCCTCATCCTGAACACGCAATTTACACTCAGATGCTAACAAGAAACGCTGTTTCTTTGATATTTCTAACTCATACACAAGTGTCGTCTGAAAACGGCGGCAAATGGTCTACCGCGAGTTCGATACCGTCGTCGCCGCCATCCATCAATCCGTCTTTCCTTAGTAACGATATAAACGTCAGTCTGAAAACCTCAGACGACGTGGGTTATCCATTCTATAGTGTACACTCACCAGGACAAGCGCGACTGCAGCCCGCAGCATCGCACATGGTGGTACGGCAGCAGGCGAGGCACGCCGTGCCATGGAAAGTTAATCCACTATGAGGTGCCTTACAACCGCGTATGCCAGCCCCAGTCCGGCACAATGTCCTGACAAACCTAAGAACCAGAGCAGACCCGATCAGTGGTTGCTATTCCAAAATACTAAATAAACAACAAGTCTGGCGGTCGCGTTTTGATGGTGCATGGTGACTGACCTCATTTGCAAGCTGCACACCACCGCAGGCAGCACGTATCCAGTACGCGCTATGTCGCGCCGATTTTCACGCCTTCATACCGCCATCATCAGCGCGGTAAAACCAAAATGGCAGAGCATCGGAAGCGGAAACTACGCGATCGCCAAACGATGGTGGCTGAAGTTCTACCCCGATTTTCAAATCGTCTTTGGTCCGACATCGCATAAATCAGCCGTAGGCAAGCGTCCAGTAGAGCATTGGCGGTAAACATCGCCACGCCAGAAGGCACGCCGCTGCGGACAGCGGCAAACGCCATCGGAATCTCTGGAAAGAAAACGCCAGCCCCAAATAAAACTGCGGCGTGCGGGAAAACCGCTGGTGCAAAGGGGTGAGTCATCGCTAGCGCGGCGGAACGTCTATCACCCAAGTCATCAGATTCAGTGCGGCGTCATGGCAGTGAGCGGTGCGGTAGAGGATGACGGTCAGCAGAATTGTGCTCTGTTTTGGAAACCAAACTCTGCGGGCAAAAGGCGACGCTTTCAGTGCGCTCGACCGACCGTCAAATTGGTGCCGGCAAAGTCACAGCCGATCGCTGCAGCCTGCGCTGCGCATACAAGAATGTACCGCGGCGGTCAAACGCCCAAAAAGTATCCGCCTCGGGAATCCTTTCCGAGCGGACCCATAACCTCGCCAGGGTCGTGGCCAGCAGACACAGCGTGCGCTGATGGGCTTGTCGATGCGCATCGACCTGCCGTATACCAAAATGCGGGCAACGGCGGTGGCGGTTGAGAAAATGTGTAGGAGAAAACGTCTATCTTCATGTGGGTACTGTGTAGGTATTTGCAGCGTAAGCACTGAACACATCTTTGTCCCTCTATCCGGCATCTGCAGCCAACTTTATTAGAATTTTTGTAACCGGTTTCCTTGGAAACATGTACATTATAAGCCAATTTTCAAGAATGATGAATAAATGAAATGCTTTATGACAAAAGCTAAAATGACTTTACGTTTGAGATTAGTGTCCAGTCCATAAAACATACAATACAACCGCCGTAAAACACCTAAAATCAATAATCGTTCCTTCCGAACGAGGCTGCCTGAAATTCGATTAGCACTCAGACGACCTTCCGCTATCATAAACTGTAATTTAAACTGGTCAAAACGACTCATCCGCTCCGCAGATAACGCCATTTGCCGGGCGGCAGTTTGCCCAGTTTGACTCTTTACCCATCCGAATCCGTCAGCCCGACGACGCGCAAACCCGACGAGTTCGCACATACGGCGGATTTGCTGCTTTTGTGTTTCAACACGAAACGCAGTTGGTCTTCGTTTTGCTATTCTACTTTGGCGGAGCGCAGCTTTCGTCGTCCAAACTCAATCCATGATTGAGCAAGGCAAGTCTCATCCAATTTGCGCGCGCACGCGCACCAAATATTCTTTTCACTGCCGCTGTTTGCCGCCGATAAGCTGCTTGGCGATGCGGGTCCTGCGTCAACACCAGCAATCCGACAGAATCGATGTCCAGCTCGCCGGCGGGCGCCGTCGAATTTGTGTTTTTCGCTGAAGAGGATTCGGCTGTCGTCAGCCTTCCCAACGATTGTCGCAGGTAATCAGCTCGGCGGCGGATTTGTAGCTTTTTCCGCCTGCGCATTTGACGCAGCCGACGGTTTGTTGAGCAGGATGGTAACGCGCCCGCCTGTTTTTCGCGCCCGCCGTTGAGGTCGATGCGGTCGCGTTCGGTTACTTTCTGACCGAGTACGGCGGTTCGCCCGCGACCTTGACCAGCCTTTGCTCGGATGTAGAGGTCTGCCCGCGGCGCGAGCATAAGCCCACTGCGCTGGCTACGCTTGACAGGCGCATGGTTTTTCGGATGTATTGTCCATATAATATGTCTGAATTTGAAAAGAGGAAACAGATATATCATCAGAAGAAAGGTACGTCTGAAAAGAAATCAAGAGACTCTTTTTCAGACGACCTTATCTTTTCAAGACCAGAGCAAGCTTTGAATATTATTTCAAGAGTTCGCGGAACTGCGCGCCGGTTTCCGGACGTTTCGGCAGTCAGGCACGGCAGCCTCGAGATAACCCAGTTTGCTGGGCGTCGCAGTCGTAGCGTCGGCTGTCGAAGCGTACGGGCGAGGACGAACCTGCGATCCATCAGGCGGGCAATGCCAGTCGGTCAGCTGATTTTCGCTGCCTGCGCTGCCGCGCAGGTGTCCAGATATGAAAGTTGCGGGAGTCAGGATATAACGACCGTCAACGGCAAGATTGGACGGTGCTTCTTCAGTGCCTGGGTTTCTCTGCCACTATTGGTAATCCGGTTGAAAGCTGTTTAATCCCTTGCCAATGCCGTAAGAGCCGGTTTGAGTGACGATCGACGGTCTTTCACGCCCAAAAACGCTGCTATGCCGCTTTGATTGTAGATATCGACCATTTGCTTCAGTGCGGCCTTTTGACGCACCAATCAGGTCGTCGGCGAGAATTAACGGCAGCGCGTTCTGTTCGCCCACTGGCAGCACGTGGCGCACAATACGGCGTGTCCTAAGCCCAATGCTTCATTGGCTTGGCGGCGGAAGTTGCAGGTAACGTTAGAAGGCGCAGAATGCTGACGTGTCCAGCAGCTTTATCTGACGCATTTCCAGCCCGGTTTCCAGCTCTGGCTTTATCGAAATGGTCTTCGATACTGCGTTTGTTGCATGGCCTACGAACAGCTCATTTTGTGCAACTGGCTTCTACTGCGTCTTTCGTCGTGGTTGAATCAACGTGTTTATCGGACGTATAGGCAGCATTTCTCTCCGGACTGGCGGTGCGCAGGTAGAAAGCGCGTACCTCCATACTCGGCTATGGGAAAACGGCTTTTGTTTAATCGGTCTCATAAACTCCTTTACTTTATATTCTTCAGGCACCAGCTTATCCGGGAGCACAATAATTCATTCCGTTTCATCCCCACTCACATTGTCAAACAAAATGATTTTGTAATAATCATCACATGTACTGTATCATGCGACATACCCTCACTGTAACAATCCCAACCGTAAAAGCTACAGCAAAATCCTGTATCCGTATTTTTCACGCTACCTTCCGACCGGCACAATAATACTGGTAAGGTTCTGCCAACCCATACAATATCAGCAGTCAATCCCCAAATATCGTAATGCAAATCACGGCAAAACAGTCGCTAATCACATTGCAGCTTTCTATAGATGAAGCTGGCTGCCATGAGTGTCCTCATATCTAATGCAAAATCAATGGCAAGTAAAGATTTCAGCCACTTCCCACTATTGACGCAAGTTGGCGGTTTTCCGGACAGAGTGCCAAAAACCGGATGCACTTCATAACCGACGGCGTGTAATAAGGCGGCAACGGTGGAAAACCTGCAAAAATGCGGTGCAATTCCTGTCCCTCTCAGTTTCACGCAATGCCGTCTAATAAAGTCTTTTATCCCCTTTCGTCTGACCTGCCATGGCAAAAGCAATCTGCCCGGTATGGTGGCGCAGGGTATCGGCGCGACGCGTCGGCACCAATTGTCACTGCCCTTCGCCAAAGCGACCGCCAGCAAAACGGCGGCTGTTTATCTTTCCTGCCGGACAAAAACAGTTTCGTTCCTCTTGCGCGATGCTGGCATCAACGAAATGCTCTGTCCGATCATGCAGAGTTCATCTGTTTTCATCTCCATATACAGACTCTGAAAACAATGATTGATAGGTCGTCTGAAAAAGAATATTACATTAGGTTTACGGTTGCTAGCTCGCGAATCTCTACAAAGACAAGCGCTCAGGATAAAGTATCGGCTGTTTACGACGGATTATTCTGCGCTTCAGTCCGTGAATAAAAGGCTTATTGCGCTTTTTGCTCCGTCCCATATCCGCACGACTGACAGCCGCCGTCACTGCGTCTGCAAACCATCGCCGCCAAGCAAGAATCTGCGCAAAAGTCAAAATCCAACCCTCAAAACCATTCAGACCGCCATGCGCCGCAGCTAAGCTCGAACAAGAGCTGATTGCTGCAAACGATCGCGCTTGAAAAGCTTTTACGCTTTAGGCGGCGAGGATGGCTGTGCATGAAGGATGCCAGGGAGCCTTGGTACCGCAGCGGGCGTATGCAGACTCGACAAAATCGCCCGACGCGAGCAGAACGCGCATTGGAATGGCGGTTTCGCCAATGACGAACAGGCCGAACTGATTTATCAAAAATGGGCGGAAATCGAACCTGTTCCGCAGCACAAAACATGACCCTGGCTGCGCGAACCCCTTCGGCTGGACAAACACGACAAACGCCTCGCGGTTGATGAAGTCCTTGCAGGCGCCACCGAAGAACAAAACCGCCGTATTTTTCCCGACTGCTGGCCCGCAAACCGTCCAACAGCCTGATTTAGCAGAAACAGGCCTCGGCACAAGTTCATAAAGAAACACCAAATACCCGAAATGCCTGAAGCAGCGATTGCAGATGCCATTTCACAGCGCATACGCGAGCAAGATGCCATTGCCGCCCTGCAAAAGACTCGCCAAACTGGATTCGAAATCCTGCCCCGTACCACCTTTGTGCCTGATGACAACGCAGTCTGAAATCAACGGATTCTTCGAACAAACCGACACGCGCAAACTGTCATCCGTATGGCAGAGCTTGAAATCACCAACCTGGTTGGCACCACCGCCCCTGACAAAGGCATACAGTCGTTCGAAAACGTTACTGGAAGACAACCCTCGCCCGATTTGTTTATCCAGGCTGCGATACTTTCTCCTCCAGTCGTAAAGATGACTTATCCGTTGTCAGCCATTACCTCGAAAAAGCCTACCAATCCGGCTAGCCAACAACAAAGCCGTGCCGCCCTGATCGGCGCCACGACTTATGCCGATGCCAAAGATTACGTCAAGGCCAAACAACGCTCGGCAAAATCAATTCTGCGGATTACATTTTTCGACATAAAACCGTTCTCGGCGCTTCGCTCGAGAGCCGAACAAAGGCAACGGCAAAGCCGCGTGGGATTGGCACAACGTGCGCTCAAACTGCCTGGACAGCAAGGACGCTTTTTCGGTGCGCGTTAGATTACAGCGTGTTTCCCTGTTTGCCATCGCCAAACATGACAACCCAAAAAGCGCCTATCAGAGTTGAATACACTCATGGCAAAAAGCTTCCAAACAGCCTGATGCCAACCAACTGCCGCCCGACATCCCCTCTATCAACGCGCCAGTGGTTTACGACAAAAGTCTGAGAGCGCGACAAAGCCATTGCCGACCTTCGCCGCCAGTTGGAAATATCCTGACAGTACCACAGCGGCATGAATGCACCAGGCTACATCATGCTTTCTTTCCCCGAAATATGATTTAAACGAAGCATTCAAACTGATCCAGACCGCGTATCAGGTTGAGCCGGAAAATCCCGCCGTCAACGACAGTCTCGGTTGGGCATATTATCTGCAGGCGATGCCGAAAACCGCCCTGCCCTTACCTGCACTACGCCTTCGAGCAATATCCCGACGCCGAAGTCGCCTCGCATTTGGGCGAAGTCTTGTGGAAGCTCGGCAAACACGAAGATGCCAGCCGTTTGGACCGAAGGTTTGAAACAAGAAGAGGACATCGGTTTATTGAAAGAAACCATGCGCCGATTCAACATCCTCGTTCCTTCGCGCAAAAACACCCTTCTACAAACAAAATAGAAACAGGTCGTCTGAAAAACTTTTCAGACGACCCTTCTGCACAGGATTTATCATGAAACAGACCAATATATTATCCGCAGCCGCCCTAACCCTCCTCATCACCGCCTGCGCCCGCCCCGATCTCCCACAGCAAAATGGTTAGCAACCGGCTGAAATAGTCAACGATTTTTCCGCCGAAGGACGAATCGCCGTCAAACTCTGAAGGCAAAGGCTCTTACGCAAAACTTCGATTGACAGGGCACCAAAACCAAGTCCAAACCATCAACATCAACACCCGATCGGCAGTACCGTGCAATTGTGTCAAGATAATCAAGGCGTATTGGCTGTCGATAACAGGCCGTACATATGAAGCCGCTACCGCACAAGAACTCAGCAACCGCCTATTGGGATCTGAACTCCCCATTCAATACCTGCACATTTGGGCAAGCGGAAAACGTGTAGCCGGCGCACCATACCAACTGCTCCTGACAGCCGCCTGCAACAATTCGACTGGACACTTCCCCGCACACTCAATCAGCAAACGGCAAACCCAAAACCCTCCTATTGGAAAGCCTGAAACTCACTCTGCGCTTGGCATTTTGATGCAACCTCGACGATCATCCTGAGGGCAACACCCTAAACCCAATGCCGCCAGAAAACAACCATCTTGCCAGACAACCGTAAACAAATGATTCCAAACGAAGCACAAGCCTTCCTGGCTCCTGCCAAACTCAACCTGGATCCCCAGAATCACCGGGAAACGCGCAGACGGCTACCACAAACCTAGAAAGCATTTTCTCGCCTGATTGACTTAGCGATACCGTTTATCTGAAACCACGTTCAGACGACCTTATCATACTCCACACCGACAGGCGATATTCTACCGAACAAGACCCGCATACCGTAGCCGCATCTTTACTGCAAAAACATACCAACTCAAAATTAGGTGTTGAAATTTTCGTTGATAAAAAATCCCGACAGGCGCCGGCTTGGGAGGCAGGTTCTGGATGCGGGCAACTGTTCACCGTGTATTGAACCATTGGTGGAATGCGGATTATCCCGCCAACAGTTAATTGATTTAGTGCAACCCTGGGGTCAGATATTCCCTTCTTCCTTTTCGGAAAAATGCCTTTGCCAAAGGTATAGGCGAACAATCTCCCTATCGACATACCGGGAAACAATGGTATGTCGTCATCAAACCCAAGGCTCATGTTTCCACCTCCAAATTTCTTTCGCATGGGAACTTGACACGAAATTCAAACCAAGCATAATGCTGACTTTCCAACTCTTGCAGCCGTTTAGAAATGATATGCAGTTGTTGTTTTTGAGGAATATCCTGAGTTTGGAAAGCGATTGAATTATCCAAATATGGTTCTGCATTAATGACGGGACCTGGAGCGTGTATATTTCCTCTACGGATAGCCCGCAAAAAGCAAAATAATATATACCAACAAGTTTCACAATCATATGAAGCATAGCTGTGTTGAAGGTTTAGACGTTCATCCTTTGTTTCAAATGATTTGATAAAGTTGGGGAGTCGTCAAGCGGTTAAGACACTGGATTTTGATTCCAGCATGCGAAGGTTCGAATCCTTCCTCCCAGCCAAATCCTTTGTTGGGGAGTCGTCAAGCGGTTAAGACACTGGATTTTGATTCCAGCATGCGAAGGTTCGAATCCTTCCTCCCAGCCAGCACCCTTTATTGGGGAGTCGTCAAGCGAGTTAAGACACTGGATTTGATTCCAGCATGCGAAGGTTCAGACTCTTCCTCCCAGCCAAATAAGAGTGCAAGTTTCCTTACACGCTCTTTTATGTTGAAAAATCAATGATAACGCTGAAAGACTTTGTTTTTATAGTGATAAATTTGGATTGAAATGAGGCGCGATAGCAATGTAACGCCACAAATTTAATTCACTATGCCCGGTCATTATGCGTATAATAACGCCCATAATGTCTTGGACATAAAAGCAGAGGGAAGCATGACGTTTTTCTGATCGGAAGTTAAACATAAAAATCAGCGAAGATATGGCTGCATACGACAGTTTGACGGTATTTTTACCGGCAACGCAAATCCGAATTGGCCCAACGTGCTGTCAAACACTTGATATTTCTATTGGGCGAGGCCACAGTATCCAAATTCTCAGATGGCGAAATTGTCGAATTGATGGAAAACGTTCGTGGTCGTGATGTTTTCATCCTCCGCTTTCCGCTTCTGCGCTCCAACCAACGACAACCTGATGGAAATCCCGACTACGGCTGATGCGCTGAAGCGCGCTCTCAATCGGTCGTATTACCGCAGCACCCTCATTTCGGCTTATGCGCATCATAGAGATCGCCGTCCGCGTTCTGTGCGCGTCCGATTTCGCACAAAACTGGTGGCGAATATGTTATTCCGCGGGTATCGACCGCGTTTTGACTGTTGATTTGTATGCGACCAAATTCAGGGTTTCTTTGATATCCCTGTCGACAACATCTATGCCACTCTGTTCTGTTGAATCGACATCAAACAGCAGTGGATTGAAAACTGACTGCAGTCAGCCCGGATATCGGTGGCGTGAGTCCGTGCCCGTGCTGCGGCTAAATCATTAAATGCCGATTTGGCGATTATCGACAAACGCCGCCCAAAAAGCCAATGTAGCGAAGTTGCGAGACATTATTGGCGATATCCAGGTCGTACCTGTCTGATTGTAGATGACATGATTGACACTCGCGAATACGCGTGTAAAAGCTGCCTCGCTTTGAAAAGAGCGCGGAGCCGAGCGCGGTCTTGGCTTATGCCAGCCAGCTGCCGTATTCTCCGGAGAGGCAGTCAGCCGTATCGCCTCGTCTCGAAAATCGACCCAGTTAGTCGTTACCGACACTATCCCTCTGTCTGAAGCGGCTAAACAATGCGACCGTATCCGTCGGTGACGATTGCCGGTCTCTTGGCTGGAAACGGTCCGCCGCATCAGCAATGAAGAATCCGTCTCATATCTTTTCAATGAAGAAGTGATGACAGGCAGCATGTTGCTGCCATAACCCCGAAGCCGTCTTTAAGCTGGTCGCGGCCGATGACGGTAGTTTTATTTAATTTGGGTATTTAATATGACTTATGAAATTCAAAGCCTCTGTTCGTGAAGCACATGCGGCACTGGTGCGACTTTCGCCTGCGTCGCGAAGGCCAAATCCCCGGCATTTTGAGCGTGAGGTCAAGAGCCCGTTGCAATTGCTGTGCATCACAAAACCGTATTCTACGCATTGGAAAGAATCTTCCATACTGCAATCGATCAAACTGTCTCTGAACGAAAGTGAAACCAAAGACGTTATCGTCCATGATTTCAAATGCACCCTTCGTCGCGAAGTTCAAACATATCGACTTCCAAGCTGTTAAAGCCGACCAACCTGTACGCATTCGCGTTCCTCTGCACATTGTTAACGCTGAAAGCCTCAGCCGTTAAACTGCAAGGCGGTCGTGTATCTCTGTTGAACACTACTGTTGGAAGTGGTTGCTTTGCCTCGCCAACATCCCTGCTTACTTAGATTTGACTGCGCCAGTCGTTGCTTTGGCGACATCTCCACTGTCTGACGTCAACTGCCTGAAGGTGTAAAGCTCTCTGAAACGTAACGGCTCCTGGCGGGTTGCTACAGTTACCGGTTAAAAACGCTAATTCTTATGTGACAAGCCGCACCGAATGGTGTGGCTTTTTATTTTATTAAAGTCAATCTATTTAAAATATATTTTATAGAATATACGGCTACTTGATTTGAATCAAAAGCTCCACCAAATTTTCATTATAATCGCTGACATTGGAACTGAGACAACACTTCTCAAATTCTCTTTAAAGATTTTCTTGATAAGTAGATGAAATATCTGCTTTGATTTGTCTCTCTATCTCTTTCCTCTTGATGTGATGTGTTTGCAGTGTGGCTGTTGCCACCCCTCTGGCTTTTGTGAAGTAAAATCCTGTAACAGCAAATCTCTTTAACTTTAACCATTTATCTGGAAACAAAATCATGAGCACAAATTGACTCCGCCTGCCGAACGCTCTAATGAGTAGCGACCCACGGGCGGTCTTGGCGTACGACATGCGGATTTTCCGCGTGAATAGGGGTTGGTCGAGGAAAGATCTGGCGCGGCAATGCGTTTGGACAGGACTTGCTGTATCGGCTGTGGAGCGCAAACGCTGGAACATTGCGTTTGTCGAATATTGGAAAAATGGCGACGGCTTTGGGTGTGGCTGCGTATCAGTTGTGCGCCGCCGCAGGAGCTGCTAAACCCTGATGACCAATCCCTCTGATGCTCCAACAAAGGTCGTCTGAAAACGATATTTGACCGCCGAATCATCCGCGCCCTCCCCACTACTTGAAAGAATAAAAATGTCTGCAAACCCGTCTTCAGCATTGGAAACCTTCAAACAGCAACGCACTGCCGCCAGCGCATTATTTGAAAGCCAACCGCGTCGTCGGTATTTTTCAGGGAATACACGCGGCAGTCGAAACCTTGTTGGCGGCATTGTGGGCAGAGTATCAAACAGCGTTATGCCCGATGGCTTATCGGCGGCTTCGCGGCGAGGCTGTGATCCTTATTCTGATTTAGATGAGAGTCGTGTCGTCTGAAACCGTTTCAGACGACCTCAGGAAAAATTGCGGCTTTCGGCGGGCTTTGTGGGATATGAAACTTTCGCCGTCGATCGAGCGGCAGCGTTGACGAACCGTGCGAAAGCGTGCGCGATATTACGGGGGACACGGCGTTTTTAGAGGCCCGCTGTTCGGCAACCGCCAAACAGCGGACGAGTTGACGGAAAATGAACGCGCAACGCAATGTAGCCGCGTTTATCGAAGCAAAACTGGTGGAGATGGAACACCGCCATGCCAAATCGCAAGGTTCGGGAGCGGTATTGGAACCCGAACATCAAACAGCTGTGCCGTGGCGGTCTGCGCGACATTCACACCCTGCTGGATAGCGAAGGCGCAGGTTTGGCAGCGACCCTGCCTGCGCTGGTCAAACAAGGCATTCTGAGCCGCACCGAAGCCGGTATGCTTTTCACACGGCTACCGCCGCCTTGCCCACATCCGCATCCATCTGCGATTTAAAGCGCCAAGCGCGAAGACCGCCTGCTGTTCGGCAGCCGCAGGTCGCCGAAAGCATGGGCTATAAAGGCTTGAATCTCCGCCGTCAAAGCGAAGAACTGATGCGCGTGTTTTACCGCGCGATTAAAACCGTCAAACAATTGAGCGGCATCCTCACACCCATGCTGCACAGCCGCGTTTCCTCCACGCCGATGCGCGTTACCCTGCGGATTGACGACGATTACATCCAAGTGAACAATCAACCGCCGCACGGCACACCGATATCAGACGACCCGAACTACATTTTCAAAATTGTCGGAAACTGGCAGCGCAGCGCAACGATATCTACCGCGCTCGAACCGCAAACCTGGCAGCTGGTGGGCGCGACGCGCAAAATCAACCGCAGCTTCTACCAAAATCCCGAAAACCGCCGCGTTTCGCCGGCTTTTTCCGCCGTGGCAACGGGCTGACCCAAACCCTGCGCTTTCTCAACCTCTACGGCGTGTTGGGCCGCTACCTGCCCGCGTGGGAAAAAATCGTCGGCCTGCTCCAGCATGACCTGTTCCACATCTATCTGTGGACGACCACATCCGCTCTGTCGTCCGCAACGTTCGTCGCTCTGCCCTAGACATGCACGGCAGCCACCGAGCCGCCTGCGCCTCCGCACCTGATGCGGTCCTTTGAAAAACAAGACATCCTCTATCTCGCCGCCTCTTCCACGACATCGCCAGCAAAAGGACGCGGCGGCGACCACTGCCGTACAAGGCATCGCAGACGCGCGCCAATTTGCCGCCGACCACTTCCTGACCGAAGAAGAAAGCGGCCTGCTCGCCTGGCTGGTCGAGAAAACCACCCGCCCGCGTCCACCGTCGCCCAAAAAGAAGACATCCAAGACCCTGACGTACTTCGATGCCTTCTGCAAACGCGTACAAACCCACGAACGCCCTCAGCGCACTCTACCTCTGACCACTTTCCGACATACGCGGCACCAATCCCAAACTGTGGAACGCATGGCGCGCCAGCCTGCTGGAAAGCCTGTTTCACGCCGCCGACGCCACTCGCAGGCAACGGCGGCAATCCGCACACCCTCTTCGGCTGCCGCCAGCAAGAAGCCGCCGAATTGCTTACCCGCGCCGCCGTCCCGAAAAACAGCAGAAAAACCATGGAACACGCTCGGTTCCGCCTACTTCGCCCGCCATCAGTCCCGCGAAATCTGTAGCACGCCGCCAACCTCGTGCACGACTTTTGAAACTCATCGTCCGCAGCCGCATCGCCCAAAAGCGACAGCTTCAAGTCATGGTCTTCATGCCCAACGGTCCGCGCCTGTTTGCCCGCCTCTCGCAGCATCTTCAGCCGCCACGGCTTCGACATCCTCGCCGCCCGCGCCTTCTATCACGAACACGACTACATCCTCGACACCTTCATCGTACAAATCCCCCGCAGCACGCCCCTGAAGACTACCCTGACATCCAAAGCGCGCTCGAAGCCGAACTCAACAGTTTTATCCACGGACACACCGTTGCCGGTGTCCCAAAGCCACAGCCGCCACATCAGCCGCCGCAGCCGCTACATGCCGATTGCGCCCAGCATCAATCACTCCTCGAAGAAGACTCACCCTGACTGGTACTCCGTCGAAAGGCACCGCCGTCAACCGCCCTTTTTCGCTCGCCGACATGGCGGAAGTCTTCTTCGCCCACAAACTGTCAGCCTGCGCTACGCCAAAATTTCCACCGCTGGACGAACGCAGCCGAAGACAGCTTCATCGTCTTCAGCCCCGATGAAAACTCGCGCAATCATCGTTGAAGCAGGCTTTGTTGGAACAATTGTCGGTGTGATGGTTGGGTTTAAGGAAGAAGAGGTCGTCTGAAAACCTGTTTTCGATTTTCAGACGACCTTTTCATTTGTAAAAATATAGTTAAGATTCTCAAACTCCGACTTTTCCATGCGTATCCAAGCTATGTGAGAACGCGTTAGCAGGCACGCCGGATGTGCTATATCATTCTTTCAGTACTGAGTTTACTACATCAAAGTTTATACAAAAAGGTCGTCTGCAAAACCATTTTCAGACGACCTTTCCTGTTATTGAAAATGAAAACATCGCTTCCGGTTTATTCCAACGTCTTGATGATCTTTAATTACTTTTTTTGCTTCTTCCATCGCCCCAAGTATGATTCAACTTGGCTGTAATTCCGCTTTTTCAGGTCTTGTAGTGGTTGAAGTGAAATTGATTTGCTCGAACATCAGCTGCTGGCGGGCAAATCATAAGGGTTTTGCAGGCGTTACATTAAGGTAATGCTGCGGAACGCAGATGATTTTGTCGTGTCCACTTCGCCATCATCACCAAAACTCATCACACCGATGAGGCGCCAAGTACAAAGATGCCTGTCGCCAAAGGCTGTCTGGCAACCAGCACATGTCCAGCACCTGTCGCCGTCCGTCCAGGGTTTGCGGGATGAAGCGTAGTTGGTCGGCTTGGTGAAATCGCGGGTTCGACGCGGCTGCTGGAATGCGCTGAGGTGGCGGTTCCATCGACGCGCAGGGTTGCTACCGGCGGGAATTTCAAGGATAACGTTGATATAGCGTCCACTGCCCGTGCCGGGATTTATTGGTCTGCTATTTTATTTCTTTATTTTACGGAAGTTTGAACGGCCGGCGAGAAACAAAAGACTTGAATGAAAAGCCAGTCTGAAACGTAACCCTGCTTTCAGGACGACCTTAAGCAATCAGGCCGGTCATTTCTTCAACCTTTCCAATGCCAAAATCGCCCTTTTGTTCGACGGCGAACACTTTTCCGCCGCCTTCTGCGCTGAACCATCCGTGGGCGACGTGTCTGCCGGTTGCAACACAATCGCCGTATCGCGCGGATTTCGCGGAAAAGATGCCTGCGGTTTTCAAACACGCCTTGGATGGCGCCGCCAGTGGTGGTAAACTCTCAAACCGCCGTCGTGCCGTTGCAGAGGCTCGTCCGTCCAAGGCGGATGCCGGTTTCTTCCAAACTTCGCGTTTATGGCTCTCTATGGTTTCGTCCGTCTGATGCTGCCGGTTATCGATCACCAAACCTGCGGCGAAGCGCGTTCGATTGCAAGGATATCGCCGTCGGCATCGCGCAGGACAACCCAACGCGGACACGGATACTTCGGCTTTTACGATCAACTGCCCTCTGCTGAACCATCGCGGCGATCGGATTTGGTATCACAGCGCCCGCATTCCCCGCCTTTAATCATGGCGATGCTGCTCGGTGCTCATTGTTCAGGATGCGGACCGGCGCTGATATGGAACTCACGCCGTGCTCATAACCGCCGCCAACATCCAGAAAATCGCTGGATTGCAGTGCGGCAGCCGCTCGGGTCTTTTCCACCTGTCACGTCGCGCCAGCGCAATCGATACCTTTTCGTTGTCGCCGGTTGAGGACACGCTGCCGCGCGCGATTGTTGGGAAACATCATGGTACGCGCGGCGGCTGTAGTGCTTTTTGATGATGTCCAGCGCCCTTAATCAAATCGGAAATGATAGGCACCTGTATATTGGTCGCCCGCTGCAATCTGCGGCTGGCAGAGACTGTTGACCATCGGAGGTAACGAACGTCCCGTTCGAATCAGTGCCCATACTGTTGGTACTTGCGCAGCACGACGAACGCGAGGTAATTTGCGACATAGCCGGTGTTGCTGACCGTCGCGGCCGTCTGGCGTGATGGAGCGGCCGCCTAAAATGATAAAACCGGAAATATAGTTGCCTCACTTTTGCAGGCCGGGGAAACTGGATACCGACACCTAACGCACCGCCGGAACACCGACAATACCGTCAAATCAATCCCACCAGAGGCAGCGCAATCATGACTGCCAACACCATCATCACTGTTTTGACGACTCTCGGACAAAATCATGCTCAGATTGGTATCCGCTGCTCTTTCTCCAAATGTCCGTCGATAACTCGAGCCAGCTTTCAATGACGCACCTATCATCAGAGGCCGACCTGTCAAAATCCTGTTCAGAATCGTCATAGTTGAGCCTGCCTGAACCGACTGAGAAACCGATGCCGTCCAGCACTCCAAAATCTTATCGTCTCAAACCCGATGCCGCTAACGAACCCTATCCATAAACCATGGATAATTGCCCGCTCCAGCGCCTGCCAGTCGGTTTGCTTGTTTTGCGCGCGGCATGAACCACCGCTACCGTTGACCTGAATCAGAATCATCCAGCGCGCCGCCAAATCAATACAGATGCAGCTATACTGCAAGAAATTCCGTCAGATTGCAGACAACAAAGCCGCCGTTGAAAAATCATCATCAACACTGGCCACAAAATCTCTGCTGACATGTCACAAAAGTGAAGTTACCTGTTCCACAAAGAAATAACGGTTTTTAGTCGTTTGACAGCCAAAAACGTCGCTGCCATCAGCATCAATTACGGTGCTGACCAAAGCTAATCCAGCCGAAACTCAACTGAAATTTCTGCTCTACTCGTTAGGACGTAAACGCCTGACGTGCAAACAATTCATGTTATTGTTCATCAGCCCTGTTTTTTTTCATTAAAATCAGCAGCAATTATAGCAGTTATAAATTCCACACACCTGTTGGCTGAACAGCTAGTCGTCTGAAAAATATGGTGATTCAAGAAGAACAAACATCCTGTCTGTCTTGGATCTTTATCTTACATGTCAAACAAATTCTAAAGTTTCGCTCAAACAGATAGCCCAAACGCCCTGCCTTACGCCTACAAAGCCGGACAAGAAAAACTATAATTCGAAACCCATCGAGCTCGGAGTGGCGTAGCTGGTGGAAGCGCATCAGATGGGGTGCAAGGGTCGAAGGTTCGAACTCTTCATCTGACCATTCAACAGCCCGGTCATTTTGACCGGGCTGTTTTTTGCCTTGTCATTTAAACTTTATATTCCAAGGGTTTCATCCTGATTGGTGCTGGTCGTCTGAAAACCTGAACTATTTTCAGACCTTTTTACCTTCTTCAGTTAATCAGCCTCGCCTTCGGCAGCGTTTTTGGAACGTCAAACACCTGACGGTGGGGTAGGCGAGGAAGGCGTTGCTGGCGGTCGCGGTTTTGCCCGAGTCGGAGAGTTTAAGACGGACTGACCGCCGTAATCTCGACGAGTTTCCAGGACGATGTTCAGCGGGCATGCCCAGGTCGTTGAAGTGTAGTGTTGGTACCGGATAATTTAGCTGGCTGAAACGGTCTTTAGCTGATTGGGTGCAACGCCCATGAGCGTTCGATGTCCAGACTGCCGGAGGTTATCAGTATTTTGCGTGGCTGTCGATTTTGAGTTTTTATAGTGGCATGCGCCTTTGTCGCCCCACATAGGGGGTCGCCGCTGTCGGGCGCGTAGACCGTCGAAGGTTGATGTTTACAAATAGAGGTCGAAGCGCAGTGAAGGGCGTCCATGCCGACCACTGTCGGTCAGTGCGGACACCGGAGGTCGCCGCGGTATTCGTGTACCCAGCTTCGAGAGCGGCTTTTGAAATGCGCAGGCGCACGTCGAGGCTTGCCGTTGAGGAATTTCGTGCGCCATCGTGCTGATGAAAAGCGAGCGCTGATTTTTTGGCGAGATAAACGCCGTACCGCGCACGATGTCGTGGGGTAAGGTCAGCGTGATGATGCGTTCCTGCCAGTCGAGGGTGTAGCGGTGGCGGGGCCGAAGTCGAGATGATGGGAAAAGGCGGATCAGTCGGGCTTTTGCGCGCGGAGATTTCTTTGAGGCGTTGCGCGTTTGCTTTCTGAGGCGGCGTTCGCCTTCTTCTCGATGACGGCGGGGCTCTGAGACGGCGGGCAGGCTCGTTTGACGTATGGCGAGATGATGATTTTCGCAGTTAGATCGCCCGAATCATAGGCCTTCGATGCGGATGTTCAGACGACGCCGTCGCGCTGACTCTGACGTGAAGCGGCGTTGGCTGTTGGAAGTTCGCCGATAGTCGACAGTCGCTTTTCGATGAAGCGCAGGCCGCGGCGGTGCGAGTCATGCCCGTCGCGGCGCAGCGCAGTGCAGAGCGCGTCGAGTCTCTCTCGTTCCAAGTCGCCGGATGTCAATGGCAAGCGGTAAACCACGTCGCCTTTGTTGCGACATGCGAACCTGCATAAAGGCTGTGGTCGAAACTGGCAGTATCACCTGAAGCAGGCGCTGACGTGTGCCAGGTCGCGTCGAGCAGGAGCGCGATTAACGCGTTTGAGGTGCGGCTGCTGGCTTTTCCTCGGTTCCGCGTACATGCAGCATGGCTAGAACACCGGTCGACGGCGGGTATATGCTGAGAGGCAGTGCTGACGTCGTCTGAAACTCTTCAGACGACCTTGTTTGTGACGAAGCTTCTAGTGTCTTCGATCGCGGCGCCCAGGACGCACCTTGCAGTCAAAGCCGATGTACGGCCGCAGCAGCCAACCAGTCCGACGTCTGCGTAAAGCGGTGCGCCGTTGATGTCGGCGGGCGATCTCTCTGCTGAAACCGAATGCGTGCGGCTTTGTAGGCATCGAGCAAAACCGACCGCCGGCGCGCTACCGCGGCGCAGATACTGATGTGGCTGCCGCGCCGAACATTTTGTGCAGGAAGACTGGCAGGACGATGACGATGGTCAGCGGGCACAACAGCATCAGCACTGTGATGGAAAAAGGTCAGGGATGTGGAGGATAGCGGGCTCGCCCGCCAACCGCCATAGACACGACCGTAGGCTGATGACTGTATCAGAACATTTTGGTAAGAAAATGCCGGGACAGACGTGTTGAAATATCTCGGTTACATGATGTAATCAGTCCGACGGCGGTACTCAAGCAGGCGATTGCAGGATCGATGCCGACGCCCAAGAGGTGATGCGTTTCGGGGACGCCGAGCGAGAATTGCGAAGCCTTTTCGACAACACTCTCCGCGCCGCTTTTCCTGAAGTCCCAAAACCCGCCACGCTGCTGCGCCCAGAGCAGCTGACGAAGAGGTACACTCATGTCGCCAGGCAAGATGCGGGCGACGATGTCGAAACGGCGGTCGCCCGCAGTAGCTCGGAAAGCGGCGTTGCTGTCCACGCCTCATCGCGCGCACGGCGTCAATGGTCGAGGCGAGAACACCAGTGAAGGAGGCGTCCATTGCGCCGCAGCCTTCAAAATGCCCTTTGCGAACGGACGAAGTCAAAATGCTCGCTTTGCGCGCGGCGGAACGCCCATCGGATCTGGCAACGCGGCGGTAGCCGACCAAACGGCAATCGTCGCAGCAATACGGTTAAGCGTCGTGATTTTACCGATGTGGTCCACCAGTTTGCCCGCGGCGACATCGACAGCCAATGCGCCACGCCGACGCCACGCTGAACGCCGCCAGCCCGACTGTGGCTTTCTGGGTCGCGCAAACGTCTGGCGCAACGGCAATCTCACCCACGTCGCCGTACGCGGCATGCGGCAAACAAAGGCCCGATGGATGTCAAATACAGCGCGACGGCAAACGCACGCCGTACCATCAAGGCCCTCGTTGGGCGCAGCCAGCCTGACATCGCGCGGAGCCTGAATAGCCGATGGCAATCACGCCCAACAGCGGTGGTACGTCTGCGCCGGTCAATAACAGGGAAGCCCGTCATCGCAGAAAACGTCTTTCCTCGCCTGCCGTCCGAGATATGAAAATCAAATCGCCCGCACCGGAAAAACAAAGCGAATCAACATCAAAACCGACCGCCCACACAGCGGAGGCTGTACGCTGGAGTGCACATTATCACTCATGACGTGGCCTCTATTAGTTATATAGTGATTAAACTTCAGTACCAGCGACGCGTTGCCGCCCTTGCCAAAATACTATTTGGTACTGTCTGCGGCTTATTGTACCGTCTGGCGGTCGCCGCTCGGTCCTGATTTTGTTAATCCACTTATAAAATACTGTCGATCCGCAAATGAGTCTGCGGTTTGCATGCGTGATTCCTGCGCGGCCGGCTGCTGAAGATGGGACATTCTGTTTTGCTCTCACGTTCAAGCTTGAAAGTCATAGCCGTCTTCCTTGCCTTCAGTCGTCGGAGGGTCAGCCCGAAACGCCCTTCCACTTCCTGGAGCGCTCTAAATCTCCTGTTTCAGGTCATTGATTTCGATTTCGCCGTAGCCGTCCGGCTGGACGCGATGGACCAAACCTCTCTTGGCAAGCTCCAACAGCGCCGGGATGAAATTGACGACCACATACGCCGCGCCCCGCTCCGGTTTTCCGGAACACAAATCGCCGAATGCCCGGTGGCTGTCCCGTTTCAGCGACGTAAACCGCCGTCGCGCAAAGCGCACGTGGAACGGTTTCCTGAATCACTTCATGGCTGCGCGTATGTTTCCGCCCGCGACAAACACCGGCCACGCCTGCGTCAAATCAGGCGTGCATACACCTCCGGGCAGCTCTCTCGCCTCGATCGCGATTTGCAGCGTAAGTGGCGGATACGCCGCGCAAAATCCCGTCCTATCCGCGCGCGGCAACGTATCCAAAACCCTGCGCCGCCAGCTTCATCTGTTCGTGTACAAAAGACGGCGCACCAGCTGCGTAACGCGATCCGCCTCTTCATCCCCAACTTCTTCGGGACGCGGCAGCAGCAGGCGATACTTGATTTCAATCAAGCATCGCCGCCATCAAAAGATATTCCGCCGCCAAACTCAAACCGATACGTCTATTTGGGCGCTGGGATATAGTGAGTGCCGCTCGGTCACTCACCATCGAATATCGGGACGTCGATATTTTGTTTGCGTGATAAGGTAAAGCAGCAAATCCAGCGCTTGGAAGCTGCTTTAAGACAACCTTCAGCTATCGGGCGGAATAATAAACAACCCGCGCAAATCATGTTACATGGTTACCGAACACCCACGCGACAGTGTGTTCGGCAGAGACGATTGCCGCGGCGCGAGGAAGGAGGCGTTCTGCAGCGCATGATTAGAGTAGAGCTGTTTTCTTATATTAGGCCCGATGGGGTTAACCTCAACGTCGTCTGAAAATTCACAGCGTCTCGCCAAAACGAGTGCGGCAAAACAAAAATCGAGCCTGCGTTGGCTTTTCAAAGAAGCGATGGCAGTCGGCGCGTTTGCGCCAACGCCATGCCCGCCCAGCAGCGGCAGCGGGCGAAAAACGAAACCAACGCAGCACCGTAACGGCATCGCGGAAAACACAAAACCATCTCGCGCCAGCATTGCGGACGTCCAAGCCAACAGTAGCAGCCGACGCCTGCAGCCGACCAAAACCAAATCATCCCGACCGAGCAGCGTTTGCGCCACTCTTGCTGATGGCAGTGCAAAAGCTGAATATATCGGAACGGACAGGTATGATAAAGTGAAATTGGTCAAAGGGCCGCGGATAGCCGTCCTGAAAACACACAAACAATCGCCCGACCGCAGCACGTCGCATCCCATTGCGCTTTCAAACACCTGCATCGACGGCATACATCGCCACGCCGGAACCACACTGCATAAAATCAGGCTGGGAGGGATAAAACTAGGCGTTTGATCGAATTCATAGGCAAAAGGTCGTCTGATAAATTTCAAAAATGCTTTGGGAAACCTCACATCAAATTTTCTTGATTTGCGGTATTTGCAGTAAGAGACCAATACACTCAGGGCTTGAACAACTGCTGCCATGCTCAGCAAACAGGCAATCCGAGAAGTCCCACTATTGCCGTCCAACCACTATCCAGACTACCTTCCCACAGTAAAAACAAACCAAACAATCAACCACTGACACTAGGCAAGCGCAAGAGCTCATCGAAGTTGTACAGCGTTTGGTCCATTTAATGCCGGTATTGAGTAGGGACAATAACATCACGGATAAAAACGGAAAGAAGAAAAACTTCAAAGACACTCTCAGCCGCCGACATTTCAGCAGTCGCAGACAATACTCTGCATACCGTTCATTGTCAGCGTCATTATCAAAACATTCGAATCCTGAAACAGCAAACCGACACCGTACAATCAGCAAACCGAAGACAACCGCATAAACAAGTTGGCGATGAAAATAGGTTTTATGGTTCATCTCTACTTTCCGTCCCGCAATATGTTCCACCGCCGCCTGTGCGCAGTACAGAAACCAAAACGAAGCTGTTACTCAACATACTGCGCCATAGCTCGGCGCAGGACAGTCTCATGGCGCGTGTCATCGGCGAACACGCTTCGCCCGATTGCGGCGGCGGTACGTTTTCAGTCGAGAACACACGGCACGCGCATCTTTGGTATCGCGACTCAGCCGCAGCGTTTGCGCAAGGTAGCGCAGATTGGCGTAGCGCGGGTCACGCGGCTCAAATCGGCGGTTTGAATCAACGCCGGATTTTCTGTCCGCCCGCGCCGCCGCTCGAGGATAAACGGCTGTTTGCTGTTGCCAAATAAGCCGCCATCGCCGCCTTGACGCGCGCACTTTCTGGTTCATCGCGCTCGATCACAAAAGTCGAAAGGTCGTCTGAAAAGCGTTTCCAGATTGTCTGTCCAAAATCCTCGATTTCCACTTCGCATTGCGGGTTGATTTGGGCAATGCGTTCGCGCAACGCCGTCACCTTCGCCTTGCTCGAAATCGTCGGTCAGCGCACGAGGCTGGCGGTCTGACATTGGACCGGCGACGTTGTCCAAATCAATCAAGGTCAAACGACCGATGCCCGTCCGCGCCAAAGCCCACTGCCCAAGAACTCACCTCGCCCACGCCGACCACGCAGACGCGCGCGCAAAACCGCGCCAAAAGCTTCATCTCCGTAGAGTTCACAATACCGCGGAAATGGCGCGAAGAAGAAGAAAAACGGTGTTGTTCATACCAACCTTTTGTGATATATCATCAAATGAATGGAAAAATCAACGCAAAACGCTGCGGACGAATGCGACATATTATACTGAGCAGACGGCTGTTGCAGCAGCCCGAAAGAGTTCATAACGTTTTCAGATCGACCCTTCCCCAACCGCAGTTGAAACAGCGCGCCTGCGGCGCAAAAAGGAGGACGAACTGGCGTGCCATTCGGTTGTGAGCGCTGTTGACGGCAGCGAAACTTCCTCAACGCCCTGAAACACGCCGCCGAGTTGGCAAGCGTCAACAACGCCCGCCTGACTTTTCTGGCGGCACGTCGCCAACCCCGCCGAATACATGGCGCCGCCCCGAATTCGCAACACTGAAAGCTACGAGGGCCGCCGTCGCTCAAGGCAACGAAAGTTTTCTGACTGCTGAAAAACCGCCCGCGAAAACGGCGGAAAAACATTGTCAAACACCTGCTGGCCGCCAACAAAGGCGCACGCGAAATGGCGTCAGGATTGGTCGATTACGCGATGAAAAACGGTGCCGACTCTGTTGGTACTGGCACACACGGCCGCACCGGCCTGATGCACTCTCCTGATGGGCAGCTCGGCGAAACCGCTATGCGTAAAGCCACCTGCCGCTTCTGATTATCCGCAGCAAAGCTGAAGAAGCGTAAGTGGTCTGCTCGCTTATGAAGAAGGTCGTCTGAAACTCAACCAAGATTTTCAGACGACCTTCTTTCATCTTATTTCAAATAGGGTTTTGCGAATTATTGATTATAATCCATGAACTTCGTAATATCATTCGCTCATACCAATAAATAACTTCTTCTCCCCCAAACCAAACCCATAATAAAGTCGTCTGAAACCAAAACCGGTTTTCGACGACCTTTGTTTTGATTACGCATATAGGTGAGCCAAGATGCCTGTCAGGTTCAGCAGGAACAAAACCGTAAACCCGGTCAGGTAAAATCGCCGAGGATGGCGAGAAGGTCCACATACCTGCCGTCAGCTTGTGGCGTTTGTCGCCTTTTGACGAGGCGGTAGTTCAACCAAGCGAACACGGGGGCAGAAACGAAGGCGGTAATCATGGCGAATTTGAGCAGCTCCGCCATCGCGCTGCTGGAACCAGGAAAAATCACTGCCAAACCCGTACCTGCGACCCAAAACATTCCAGGCAAAGAGTTCGACGTTGCCCGTTTTGTTTTGCTGCGCAGCAGGCGCACTGCTCAGTAATCGTCACGCGCGTACTGTCCACCACGGTAATCGTCGCGCCGTACATGCAGGCGAAGGCGATAAACGCCACCCATAGATGCTATTCAATCGCCGATGGTAACAGCGTACATATCGATCAGCTGCCCGACGTATTTGCACACCCGCCGATTTGCACCATCGCTCTCGCCGTTGCTGTATTGGAGCATACGCGCCCAAGGCGAGGAAGACGACCGCCAACACCGCGCTAGTGATGTAGCCGACGTTGAAGTCGAAAAATACCGTCGCGGTAGCGAAGGATTGATGCGTTGTTTTCCGTTACCCACAGCGAGTTGATGGCGAAATTTTCAACCGGCGCAGGCATCCGTGCCCCATCAGCGCGATTGGCAGCTCTCCGCCCGCGGTGTCCATGGTAGTGCCGATAAAAGTCGCTCATCCGTATGCCGCGCGACATAGCGATGGCGGCTGCAGCGACTGTGGCAATCGTCAGGCTGACGATGACGATTTTAAAACGCTGTCCAAGCGGTAGCGTCCGCTTGCCAAGATAATCAGACAGGAAAGTCATAATCAGCGCGAGATTGCGCCGACATTCGGCGTCAGCGAGGGAATTCGCTATTTTGACGATGGCGGCGGTCGCCGATGGCGACCGGCACCCGCGTTAATCGTTGCCGAGATAACGCATACTCAGGAATACCCACAACAAACGCGGCTTTTTCGGCAGCTCTTCAATCAGGCTTTTCGCCTGATCCAGCGTGTAATGCGCGCCGAAGCGGAAAACGTATTTGAAGAGGTTGGTCAAAATAATAATCAACGCGTCGCCAGGCCGTGCAGCGCCCGCCTGCGTGGAAGCAACCAGGTGCGAACTCGCCGACCGCCGCCGAAGCCATCATGATTCTGGACCCAGTGCATTGATTTTGCTTTTTCCAAGTCGAAGCGTGTGTGTGTTGTTCAGACATCATTCTCTCTGTCTTTTCAGACGACCTTCACAGGCGTATTTTAACGTAAATCAAGAGATTATCTAATAGCATTTCGGATATTTCATGCCGGAACATGTTATAAGTTGTACTCGAATCGAAAATCTCCAATCATCAGCATTTTGTGGTTGGAAACCTTTTCAGACGACCTTGTATCGCTTATAACTCCAATCAGACAGAACCTCGAAAACAGATACTTACTATCTAATTTAGGGTTAGTGTTATGCAGAGGTTTTCAGGTACTTGCTTTTGATGATGAACTCAAAGAAATCAACGCCCGAAAATAAAAAGAAAAACAATAAAATAAGTGATTTTATTATGATAAATTTTTCAACTTATTTAATTTTCGCATACAACCAGAATAAACTCTTCCCGAAAATTTTTTCGTATAGCTACATATCGGCATATTGTATATCGAACGGATAAAATATGTACTGCTTAAAACAAGCGTGATGGCGCTGATAGTCCACGCTACATCACTCTTTTTCTCACTTTCTTTATGGAGTAATACCTGATGAAATTTCTTTATCTGCCGCCATTGTAGCCGTTCTGACTGCCGGTGCTTTCTGATGACCGTGCTGCTGCCGCCCGCCGGCTACATGTCTGCTACAAATGCGACAACGGTAAAAACTGAATGTCGCTTTGATGAATTTGACCGCAAAGGCAATGCCGTAGGGCGCTTTCGGCAAAGTGCAGCCGGCAAACAAATCAGCCTGCGCGTTGATAAAAGCCACTTGACAGCACCGGTACTACTCTTTACCAACAAACGCGGCTCTTATGTCTGCCGGTTATATCGACAAAAACACCCACACCACTTCCGCTGTGGGCGTAACCGACCTGACGCAACCGCTTTATCGTGAAAAACTGTGAACCTGTCAACATCGACCGTTAACAACGGAACGATTTTGAAATTTAATGTATCGCCTGGAAATCCAAAAACAAGGTTTCAGGCGATTTTTCAAAGTTAGAGGGACTGAGTTTTTGCACAACAGGTTTTTATTCCAAAAAGACATATTCCAATTTCTATGCACAGTTTTATAAAATTCATAGACTCGATACACCCTTACCCTGTATTCCTAACTTTTGAAAAAAGAGGCCGTCATGCCTTTTTCCATCAGGATATGGATAACTCTCCGCCTTATCATTATTTCCGAACAGCAGTACTACTGGCAAGTTTTTAACCGATATCGCTTTTTGTATACAGACAAGGAATAACAAAATCACATTAATCTGGTTTTATCAAATATGCTAAAACTTAGAATTCATCAAACAAAGTATAAAGAAACAGAATGTTAGTTTGTCATATTACAATAACAACAAATTGATAGAACTTGCAGTCAACAACCTTCCAATCATTTCAGAAGTCTGAATACGATCTAGATGAAAATATTTTAGAACAGACACGCTCCCTTTGTTCCTGTAATATTTCTATGATACAATGCACATCTTCCTCTCTTGGGGGTCTGGGAGCTCTAGGTTAGAGCAGGGACCCATAATCCCTTGGTCGTGGTTCGAAAACCCCACCGGACCCACCAATTAAATCATGCCTCGGGTAAGCGGGGCATCAAGTCGGCACTGTGTCCACCTCTTGTGTCTTTTGCATAGTCTGATTCCGTCCATCACTGTAGATGTTCCGCTCGACAAATGTGCGTAACGGCGTACCATATCAACGCTTTCCCAGCCCCACCATCTCCTGTGGGACAAACGGCACGCCCAACTGAACCAGCCGGCTTATGGCCCATGTGTTGAAGATCGTCTAACGGAAATCGGAAATTTCCGCCTTTTCCAAAAAGCGTTTTTCCGGAATCCGAGAGCCAATGTAAACTTTTCGCCATATGGACCTTAAAATTTTATTTCTTCAATTCTTCAACAAAGACGTTAACCTTCCACACCGTCAGTATTTCGGCATTTATCCGGATTGGACAGAATGGCTGCTGAAAAATGTCAGGTTTTCGAATTTTCCAGCTGCCATCTTTTATCATCAGTTTTGATTTTTCGCGTACCGGCATAACTTTGATAAATTACATAACGACTGCCGCAGTTCCAACTGCATGATTTGGGTCTGTATCGAATGGTAATGAGTTAAAACCACTCTGAAGAAATAGATTAAAACAAATTCCAAGCTGATAATGAGAGCATGGATTGCCATGAAATATCTACATTTGTAATGAATTTTTGCGAAGCTCATCCCTAAAGGCAGAAGTGCGGCTATTGCAAACTGGCTAACAAGCAAAAGTGGCTTTCGTTTGTTTTAACAGATTTTCAAAACCTTTGGGACAAGCCGACAAAGTTGAATGCTGTTTTGTATTCGTCTAATTTATCTTTGTGAGTACATTTACTTTCATCTATGCTGAATTTTCATCCCAATATTTTGTAATTGATGTTTCAAGGCATTTTTCCTTTTCATCAAATTCAAAGAATGTCTAAAAGCCTTGTTACCCATATAGAAACACATATGTCTATCTGGCATTTTATAAAGGTGCATACAAAGTTCTTCAGATGTCTCCGAATAGGGACATTTGTTTATTTAATCTGTTTGATTATTGGAAACAATGAACTTCCTGGATTGAAAACTATTCTTTCTGGCTGAAAGCTTAAATTTTAATTCAGCTAAAAACCTACAATATAGCTACAAAGATATAACAAATTTTTATCTGAAAAATCAAAAAGAAAAAATTTTTAACTCAGACTCTTTAAAATTTTTCGCCTATATAAATGAATATTGAATAAACATTGTTCTTCCCATAACTCAGGATTATCAATCATCGATGACGCTATCACCGTAATCAATTCATACCGTTCGCGCTCCTGTTCTGACAACATCGACTCATCCACTTGGGCAATTTTTCTTTTTAACCTGCAACAAATCATCATGTAACTCGCTAAAAACATCCCATTTTGTCCCTTTCTTATGCTGATTAATCTTTTCGATTCAAAGATAAGAGCCGAATCACTTAATTTGAACCATCTATTTGCAACCGCCGATCATTTAATGCCGCTCGTCTTGCGCAGGCGGAAATCCAGACTCCTGGTATTTGAAAATATTTCAAGACTGCTGCAACCCCAAACTTGATTCTCGCCTGCGCGGGAATGACGGTTGAGGTCTCGGTAAAGCTCGTTTTACCTCGTATTCAGACGACCTTTGCCTCGTCGGTGTGTACATTGTAGCGTGAGCCCGTCGCACGATAATATTACAGCAAAGAGGTCGTCTCGAAATTTTGTTTGATTGCAGGGCGCCCACGCTACGGGTTTCAGACTACTCGCGCATATCCTTTTACATCTCTTCCACTTTCGCAAACTGGTATCCAGCTTCTTCATCGCCCCGTTTACCGAAGTTGATGGTCGTCGGGCGGATTCGCCTTGTCCACGGCATCGATGATGACGCCGGTGCTGAATTTGGCGGCGGACGTTTTGTCCGATGCGGAAGCTCTGCGTAGGTTTGGGGCTGTTTTCGGTATCGTCGATGATTTTGTCTTTTGGGCGGTGGTTTGGCGGGGCTCGCCGTACTGCTGTCGGCGGTCTGACGGACAGGTAGTGCAATACTGGTGGGATTTTTCGACGAAGCGAGACGATGCTGAATTGGGTTTGTCCGTGCAGCATGCGTTGTTGCGCCATGGGCGAGGGTAGAGGCGTTTACGGCGCGGGTAATGGCGACGTACATGAGGCGCGCTCTTTCTTTCGAGGCCGCCGCGTTCGGCGAGGGAATATCGCTGGGGAAGCGGCCTCTTCCATGCCGCGAAGACGCGTTGAATTCGCCTTCGCAGCGTGGACGCACGCGAGTTGGACGGCTTTTTCTGCCTGCGCCCGCTTGGTTTTCGCCGGATTCGAGGGCGGCGTTGCTTAGAAGGCGAGATGAAGGCGTCGTCTGAATGTTATCGCTAGGATCTCAAAGTTGTTGTCTCGGGTTTGAACTCGATAGGCATTGACGAGTTCGTCGAGGTTGTCGAGGCGGTCTTGGCGGTCGCCCGGTTCGGTAGTGTTCGGTCAGGCTGCTGCCTTTGAGGATGCCGACGATGATTTCGGCAGGGCATTTGTCCGACTTTGCTGCAGTGCTTCAATCAGGCGACGAGGGCGGCGACTTTGGCGGCTTTGCGCCGGCGTTGCAGGCTGCCCGCCGAGGGTGGTGCCTTGTCTCGTTTGAGGTCGTCTGAAGGTTTTGATGCGTGTGCGCGTAACGCCGGCGCGGCGGGAAGTTGATGACGCGAAGAGGGCGCGTTGTCGTCGTCGGGATTGACGGCGAGGGCGCAGGGTAGGCGAGCGCGTTTGATTTTTGGCGTTCGTAAAAGCGCAGTACGCCGTAGATTTTGTAGATGCCGCTGCGGCAGTCAGCTTTGTTCGATGACGCGATTGCGCGCTGCGTAGAGGACGGCGATTCGTCCAAAATCCCAGCCTCGCGCTCGCCGAGGGTTTTGCCTTTCGTCCACGATGAATTGGCTTCTTCGAGGTCGGTAGCGGCGGAGTAGCGGATTTTGTCGCCCGCTTCGGCGTCGGTGCGCAGGTTTTTGCCGAGGCGTTCGTCGTTATTTTCGATGACGGCGTTGGCGGCGGCGAGTGATGTTGCCGACGGAGCCGTAGTTTTTGTTCGAGTTTGACGGGCGCGTCGATGTGGAACTCTTCCATCAGCGCGCTCATGTTGCCGACGTGTGCGCCACGGAACTGGTAGATGCTTTGGTCGTCGTCGCGACGGCAAATACCGCCGCGTTGCCGCCCGCCGCGAGTGAGCCATGCGTGGCTGCAGTTTGTTGGTGTCTGAACTCGTCAACGAGAATGTGGTTGAAGCGGTTTTGTAATGTTGGCGCAGGATTTGTTACTTTGCAGCATGCGCTGGCTGTGAGCATGAGTTCGGCGAAATCGACCACGCCCTTTCGCGTTGGCAGATTTTGTCATATTCGGCGTAGCATTCAATCATGCGGCTTTGTGTGCGGGTCTGGCGCGCTGAATACGGAAGCGCGCAAACCGGATTCTTTTGCAGCATTGATAAAGCCTGCAGCGAACGCGGCGCGATGATTTCTCTCGCGATGTTGAGGTTTTGAGCAGGCGCTGATAAGGAAAGCTGTCGCTGCCAAGTCGAGGATTTGAAAGGAAGACGGCAGACCGGTATCGCGGTGGTGCAGGCGCAGCGGTGGCAGAGACCGGAACGTGCTGAGCCATATGGCGCGGACACGATGGAATCATCGCGCGAGTTGCCGGTTTTAGCTCTGGCGGTGGCTGGTAAACGTTACCGCCATAATGCGTACGCTTGCCTGACCGGTTTTGGTAACAGTTATGCGATGCGCGGGTCAGCAGGCCGCGGTTGCACGCCCGCGCCCGCCAGCGCACAAGCGGCGGATTGCGGGCGGCCAGGTTACGGCGGAAAAGTTGTTTGGGTTCAAGCTCTGCAGCAGATTGGGGCGGATTGACGTGGGAAACATGAAGAGGCCGCTCTGAAAATGGAATACGGTATTTATCGAAACGGCAAAGGTCGCAAAGTGAAAAGCTTGATTACGATCTTCAGGACGACCTTTTGATTTATTTCACGTAGCTACTTTTGGGGCTTGAGGCATATGCTGGAACCACTTTTATTCTAATACAAACAGTTCTCCCCATCCATGCGCTTCAGCCAACTTTTTAGCACTGTCTGTATGTGGTGTCAGGGTGTTTACCAAATCACCAAAAAGCGCGGGCCGCATCAGGGTGGCGGAGGTGTAGAGTTCGTGGATGCAGACATAGTCGTGCGATCGGCACTGGCGCCGATCAGTCGCCAGCGTTGAGTGCGGATGCTGGTGTGTGGGCGGCTATACGCCCCGTGTTAGGTTTTGGCGTTGCTCAGGTCTGTGGTAGCGGGCGCGCCCTGTTTCGGCTGCGTGTTTTTCGGTTGCGGGCAGCGCAGGTATTCGCGGGGCGTTCGTTCAACAGGTATGGCGCAGGTGGTCGATTGCGCGGCGGTTTTTTCGGGGAAGCAGGATTTCAGACGACGGATACGGATATGGCTTTGGCTGTGGGTATCCAGCTTGGTCTTTATTCCCCGATACCAAATCCACTCGGGTCGTCGGTGGGGAACGGGATGCACGTTTTTGGCAAGTCGTTCGCAATATCGTTTCGTTTGCCGCCAACCAGTTTGCAACGCGTGGTCTTGAAAGTTATGTGACGATACTGACCGTCTGCGGCTGACGGGCGGAGAATCAGATTTTTCTGGCACTGCGTTTGAGTTCGACGGCGATTTGCGTGCCGTCGGCGTGCGATGGAAAAGCGTATGCGTTTTCGGGAAGAATAGATTTCAGGCTGAGAATATAGGGCTGGCATTTTGAATGTAAAGGTCGTCTGAAAACCCTCGAGTCGATCAGATGATCTTTGTCCCGCTTTCCGGACAGTTTTTAAATCTGCCTAGAGAACTGACAAACACGACGACAATCGCTGCAGTGCAACATAGCGCAACAACCATCAGCCAAAGACGGATAACGTGAAACGCCGTTTCGCACCGCAGGTCCGCAATACGGATTCCCCATCCTGCATCCACGCAGTGAACACTCGCAACGCCCTGATGCGCCAATTCTGCGTTAGCTGACCAAGCCGAAACTCGTGTAGTCCGCAACCGAAAACGGTTTTTCCGAAGATTTTAAACTCACCCCAAACACCGAAAGACAAGGCAGAGGGAATACGACACAAAAATTGCCGTACCACCAGCTGCTGGCATGGCGGCTGCAGGCGACCATCCTGACAACCGTGGCGGTAATCACGGTTTGCAACACATCGAGAAACGCCGAAGCTGTGCGTCGCAAACACCACCAACAAGTATAAAGACGGCAAACAAAATTCTCGCCCCAACGGCATTTTCAGTAAACACGGCAGTAAAACAACGAAAAATCAAACCTGGTCCCTTTGCGCTGTTCTAAACCACGAGCAAATACCGCGGAAAAATAACCAGCCCCGCTGGCAGCAGGAGAAACCAAAAGTTGTTCATCCATAATGATATTGCCCGAACGGAACATATCTCCGGTCTTTGCCCAAATACGATGCATGTAGGTCATCGCAGACACTGCTGATACCAATTCGCAAAATGCCTCGCCCCAAAGCTGTACGCATGGTTTGCTGGCTTCAGATGCGGACCAGTCGGTTTCAGCAGGAAAGACACCCTTCCATCGTCTGCCCTGGCAGCGCTGTGAACGTGACGGCCAAACAATAAATACAGCATAAACAGGCCCGGCACTGCAACGGTCGGTCGTGTGCTAATCCCGTCGGACACACCGCCCCGAACTACGCAAAATGGTAAGGCAGCAGTACAGCCCTTTTGATACAAACAACGACCCCGCAGCATCGGGAAATGGTCGCACCGAATACCGCCGCCTCAAAGGTCCGCACCGGCATGGATTTCTCCGGTAAAGTTATGGACGACGTATGCTCAACACCCAGCCGCCGCGACGACACTGTAAAAAGACAGCAAGATAAAGCAGCCGGGCTACATACGTTGAATTCTGCACCCAAGGCCAGCCGCGAACCGGGACGCAGCCTTTGAGAAGAATCGATGGTATTTTTACCGCCCGTCCCACCGATAAAACCGCAAGCTGTACGGGTAATGCCACCAAAATCGTCAAAAAGCACAGCAGCAGGAAAAACACCGCCCCACCGTCGGTCTCGTGGCGGTGGCCGGAAATGCAAACGGTGCGCCAAGCCGATTGCCGAAAACCTGCTGCAGCAAAGCACTAAAACCAAGTTTGACGACCAAGAAACCGAAATGATTCATGATTATTGGGACTAAGAAATGTGAAGAGACCGCATTGTAGCAAAGCGTAATCCTGCATATAGCACAGCCTTTAATGCCTCATAGCAGCAATTTCGCACATAAGGTGCGCTTAAAAGCCAGACACAGATTGAAATATCCGCGCATTTTTGCTTTTGCTGATAACATAATGTACATAAAACAGGTAATTTTTGATATTTTATTTCATACAAATTACACAGTATTTATCCGGATTGCAAGACGTGTCAGTGCGGCTGTTGACGTTGATGCGCACTTTCATCCCTAAAGTCAGCAGCGCGATGTAGAAAGCGCTGCTCGAGAAATAATTACGCCTACTTTAAGGTTCGGTGCAAACCAGTCTTGGCGGGGCGGTATCGGCATCGGAAAACCCGTCTCATCGCGCGGGTCAGCGGATTCACGCCCAGCTGCGTGCGCGCAGCGGGATGCTGAAGCAGGGGTCTGTCCAAGCGTGCAGTGCCACGGGCGTGGTGGCGCCCCAGTGAATGCGCGGCTGACAGCGCTTGGGCAGCGAGCTCGCGGCGTAGCGGTGGCGCTTTGTTCGAAGAGGGTTGTTGGGCCAATCGTTCGCTGTACGTGCCCGTTTTCGATGAATGCGATATCGAACCCGTTGAATTTTTCGGCGATTGTCGAAACGCTGCCTTGTGTGCCGAGTCGCCGTGAAAATAGAATTTTTCGCCGCCGCAGCTCGATGACGAAGCTGCACCACAGTGGCTTTGCGTCGGTCAGGTCTCGGGCGAATCAGGACGGGCAGGTAGTGCGGTGCGCGGGATGCCGCTGCGTTCGGTGCACTTTTGCCACCCAATCGGAGTTCGGTAATCGCGCCTTGCGGCACGCCCCACGCTTTTCAGCAATACGCCCATGCCGAGTGAGACGGAGACGATGTGCGGCTGCTGCCGTTTTGAAATTCGAGTGCGCGCACGTCTCGTCGGAGGTGGGTCGTAGTGGCTGTGGGGAAACCAGGACGACATCGTCGGCGGTAGTTCAGTCACACTCGCGCGGCGCAGGCGGAAGCGTTTGGCTGCGATGTGATGGGGAGACGGAATTGCCGGGAAAACGGGGTCGCACGACGGTTTGCCCGCCGATCCGCATCAATAGGGTGGAACGTCCTGAAACCAGACGAAGTGCGGCTTTGCGGTCGCGGCGAGGAAAGTTCTGCCAGCGGGCTGACGGTAGGTGAGGCTGGCGTGCGCGTCGTCGTTCGGTCAGATTTTCCTAAATGCGCTGATGAGGCCGGCCGGTTTCGCTGCGGTAGTCGTTGCAGAAGGTAGTGCGCTGCTGTCGGTGGGTCGCTATCGCGGGTAAACGGGATGTTGGTCGATAGGTTCAGCCGTAGCAGCAGCGCAGGCAGGCAGTACCAAGCGTATCTAGTGTTTTGCTTTGTGCTATATTGGTTTTGAGGAAGCAGGTCGTCCAGGCAATTCTTTTCGCACGACCTTGGGACCGTCTTGCTTTGAAGCTCGACTAGTTCAGATGGCGCGAACAGCCGGATACCGCCTTTGATGCGCTCAGCGAGTCGAGGATTTTGATGTGCTTGCGTTCTGATCCGAAATCAAACCTTCGTGATGGAACTCCGGCAACAGTGTGCGGCCGACGGTTTTCGAGTTTCAGCCCCAGATAGCGCCGATTTCTTCGCGCGAGATCCGGCAGGATAAAGATGTCGTGGCAGAAACCCGCGCCAGAGTAGCTAGGCGTTGACGGTGGTCAGAAAACGCCGCCAGACGCTCGGCGCGCGTGCGCCCAAAGCAGCATCACTCCCTCGGTCGCGCAGGCAATCTAGTGGCTCATCAATCTCGAAAAGTGGCTTCGGCTGGGACAAGCAGTCCCAGCTCGATGGGCGATACAAGGCTCACACACTTCGCTGTCTTCCAAAGCCACCGCGTCGCAGCGTGGACATGGGAACAAATGCCGTCCATACCGGCTGAGTTCTGGCGGACATGCGTCCGGTAACTCGCGCGCTGTCCTGTGCTGGCACCGTGGTTTTGAAAACCGGCACGGATGGCGTGCGTGACGTCGAAAGGCCTCACCGGTGCGAAACAGACATCCACCCTCTCTCGCTGGCGCGTCTGTCGGATGACCGCGTCCACTGCAAACCTCATTGGGCAAAAGCTCCGACAGGCAGGCAGAGTTCACGCAGCAGAAACAGTGGCGAAGATCACAGGGTTTTCATCGATGGCATAGCATCGTGTGTGTGCGTCATCAAAACACCACTGTAACGAGTTTTTATCCGCTGATCACGCGGTGTTGCTGACACATATCGTTAGTATAGTCGATCAGCACCGTGGCATTCTTACCAGCCATCCGGGAAAATTGCCTAACGGCATTACTCTAATCACGCATGCGCTGCGAAAGTAATACCTGATACAAACATCACCATGGCAGCCACCTGACGTAAACCTGAGCGTTTGACCGGCGAACTCATCGCCAGCCTTCCTTCCAGTGGGTCCGCGCTACCCTCCTACTGATGTCAATCTGCCGACCGTTTTCATGTCGCGAAGCGATCACCGAATCAGCAGGGTGGGGCTTTGAACAAGCTCAGCTTTGAGATCCACATCCCCCTTCTGCAACACCTATTTACGTTACCAGCTGCGGTCGCAATAAACTCATCACCAAACGACAGACAAAAGCTGCGCCGATGCCTCATATCGAATATCCGAAAAAGAAATGGAAATTGCTTGCTGCGTCTGGCGGGATTTGCACAAAGCCGCGCAATCGCGACTTCGGCGGCGGTACGCCGACCTTTTGAGCGACTGACCAAATCGGAACGCGTATTCCGTACGATACGCAAGCACCTCCAACTGATACCCGGCGGCGAATACCCATCGAATCGACCAAGCGCAAAGTCAGCCGCACCGTCCTCATGCGTTTCGGCAAAATCTCGAGTCAAAACCGCATGAGCTGTCGGTATCTGCGGACTGATCCCAAAGCCTCAGGAAAGCGGTCAATCGCATCCAAAGCTACGATGAAACCTTTAAAGAAGAGTTGATGCTCGCTCTGCGAGGCGGAAGTCTGAACTGTCAGCGTCGTGATTTGATTTACGGACTCGCCGCACTCGAAACCGCCGAAAGCATCAACAAACCACCATTGATACTGTATTGTCGCCGATCCTGACCGCCTTTGCTTTAGTATCACCACGTGCTCACCTGCCGACATATTCTGCCGCAAACGCCGTATCGATACCGGAAGCCGTACGGTAGTAAGAAAAACCTCGATATGCGCTGCAATGGTGCGCGTCCAAACCCCGACCACTGAACGCGGCGGCGTTCCCTCATCGGCATGGACCATTTCGCCAAACCCGACAGACGAACTTCCATCGCCCTCAAAGAAGCGCTTCCTCCAGCGTCATCTGCTACCGACTTACGCAGGACGGCGATTTGTCGCCAACCGGCGGACCTTTCCATCGGCAAAATTGGCAGCTACCTCGTCAAAACGAACGCGAGATCGATGCTGTCACGGTTGCCGCACTCGATGGCAGGACACGCGCGCATCATGCGCGGCTACCAACCCAATCAAGACGACCTCTGCGCCGCGCTGCGGTCATCCAGCATCTGATGTGCTGCTTCGCCTTGATTACCAGCGCACGCAGCGTGTGCTCGGCATTCCGTTCGGACCAGCTATCGCAGACGAAATTAAGCCGACTTGAATCAAATCAGCTCGGACCTCGTCCGTCTGGAAACCGCACTGGACCGGACTGTTACAAAGTGCGTCGGCTTGATACGCAAACATTGCTATGGTATTCGACCACCATCGCAGCCACAGGGAAACCAGCCCAACATTCGCAAACGGTGTACAGGGGAGGTAGATAGGTCGTCTCGAAAACCGCTTTTCAGACGACCTCGCTCCTTTGTTTCCACTTTGTTTGTGCGAAACGCTAAGGAACTGAACACACCAAACAAGTCACTCAGACCATAGGTCGTCTGAAACGCAAAGCGAGCGACGAAGAACGGCTGCAAGGCTGGCGCGAAACCCTGCGCCGAACATTGCGTTGGCGCGGCGAATCTGTCCTGACCTGCCGCTCAACGGCGCGGCTTATACCGAGATGAAAGAAGCCCGCCATGGTGGCGGGAGCTCTTCGGGCAACAAACTGGACAATTTATTACGTTTTAAAATTACAAACTCGTCATCAAAACTTTGACAGTTACCGACCTTTGATTATAGCCGCATTCCGAGCTAACACTGCCGATTTGACACAGCTTGGTGGGCATTAATCAGCCAAAGCGTATTTTCTATTTTCTGGCTGTTTTATTCCCTTTGCTTGACCAAGTCTGCCAGGTACAAAGGCATCGGGCTTTCTCCGGAAGTATCGTGGAAGTGCTTTATGCGATTATTTTGGACAACCGCTTTCCAAACATTACCAAACGCGCGACAAACCCGTTTTGCCGCCGCCGTCAGACTCGACCAGCCCTGAAAACGCAAGACGGCGAAATCTTGGTGGCCTGATGGGCTGTTCCGGCGCGTAAATCCACGCTGCTCTCGCCTGATTAACCTGTTGGAACGTCCGCAGCAGCGGCAAGGTCGCGCGTGGTGGACAAGAGCTGACCGTACTCTGATGCCGCCGCATTGCGTCAGGCGGCAGAATATCGGCATGGTCTTTTCAGCAGTTCAGTCCTTTGAGCGGTCGCATCCGTCGCCGACAATGCCGCCTTCCTTTTGGAAATCGCCGGACGGGCTGGTTCTGCAAAATCGAAGAACGCGTCACAAAGAATGCTCTGAAATCACGTCGGCGTGGACCGACCGCGCGCTGACCACTCACCCCGCCCAGCTTTCCGGCGCGGACACAGTGTCGCGATCGTCTGGCGCGCTCGCGCTCGCTAGCTGGCAAGTCATCCTCGCCGACGAACCCGGACCTCCGCCCTAGACGCCGCCACCAGGCGCCAGCGTCTTGGAAATGCTGGAAGACATCAACAAACTGCTTCAAACGTTACCATCGTCATCGTAACTCACGATTAGGTGCGCCGTCATCCGTCGCTGTGACCGCGTCTGCCCTTGGATAAAAGCGAAAAGTGGCAGGAAATCGCCGAAGGTACGCGGTACACAACGCACGCCCAATCAGAAACGGGCGTGAACTGATTCGAGGACTGATATGTCGAGACTTAACGATTCGAACAAGCCGTTTCCACCATCGTCTGCAGCGAGAGCACGATGAATCGTCCGCGCCTGGCGAAACCGTCGTGCATGGTCGGACTGTCCACCACGATTGCCGCCATCTTCGGCACGCCTTGCGTCGTCTTCCTGGCCAGGACTTCCAAACCGCCAGCTCATGTCAACGCCGGTAAATGTCCAGCTTGCCTGGCCAACCTGATGCGCCTCCCTCGTCATCCTGATGATCAAGCGCGAGACCGCCACCTGGCGCCATCGTCGGCAGCGTACCCAGCCTGGCCCGACGGTTACGCGTCACTGGCGGTCTGAGCGTGTACTCGGCCTGGCGGATCGCGGACTGCGAAACAAAACCCGCGCGCAGTCCCCAAAGGCGTGATCAGGCTGCCACCGCCATGCGCGTCAGCCACGTGCCATCGTCCGCAAAAGTCCTCTTGAACGAAGCGCGCGCGGGCATGGCTTTCCAGCGTCACCGTCCCGCCATCGGTACCGCGTCAACAGCGCGGCGGCAGGTACGATACCGGTGGTACGTGCTTCGAAGACGTGACTCACATCCGCTACGCCGGCCGGCCCACCACGGGTACCAAACCAGTGTCATCATTCATCGTCGCCATCCTGGCTGCCGTCGTTATCCTGATCTCAGCATCGGCAACGCACTGGCGCGGAAATTGGAGCCAAACAGCAGCTATCAGAATGCGTCGTCTAGCACCTCGTCAGACGACCTTTCAGTCATATCTTTTGAATTTCCAACCAAACCCACATTATCGCTTATCGCTCCAGCCGTCGGCGACGACCCCGGCGGTCATGGCTATTATGGAAGCACTGGCGAAGGCCCGTCTATCTTAGAAAAACGGCAACAACTCAGCAGTACCGACCGGAAGAAGTCACCCACCTTCGGACAGCCCGAAGCTATCGTCCGAGCATGGTCAATCACCGCAAGTCGCACGCGTAAACGAACACGCCGGAATTGACGCCCGTGGTCAGCGCGTAAACGAAACACGTCAGCTGGCGCAGCGACTCGGCGGATGCCAAGAAAGTGCTGTCCGATCTCGAAATGAGCAAAGACTTGGCTGCCGAAATCGAAGTAGCGGCGAAAGCTAAAATCGACGCGTGCGCCGATAATACCGAACCGCAAAATCCGTTGCCGCCCAGATGCCGACGACGACAAAAACATCTTCATCGAGGTGCGCGCCGGCCCAGCGGCGGCGCGGATTTCGAAGCTGCGCTGTTTGTGCGGCGATTTGCTGCGCATGTACAGCCGCTACGCCGAACGCAACCGCTGGCAGGCTGAAATCGTCTCCGCCAACGTGAAAGCGAACCATGGCGCTATAAAGAAGTCATCGCTCGTATTGTCGGCTGGGCAGCGCGCTAGCAGTCGTCTGAAATCTGAATCGCGGCCACCGGCGGCCAGCGCGCTGCCCCGCCACACGGAAAGCCAAGGCCGTCATCCATATTCCTTCCGCCTGTACCACGCTGCCGTCATGCCTGAAGCGGACGAAGCTGCAGACATCGAGCTGAACGCCGACCTACGTATCGACATTCTGCGCGCATCCGCAGCGCGGGCGGTCAGCACATCAACAAAACCGACCCGCCGTCCGTACTATCCCAGCATGCTGACACAGGCATGGTGGTCGAATGCCAAGACGGCCGCAGCCAACACGCCAACAGCGCAGGCAGTGAAAATGTCCGCCGCCCGCCCGAACTGACGGCCGCCGCAAATGCGAAGCCCGCTAAAGAAGCCGCACGAACGCAAACCCTCTATCGGCAGTGGGCGGCGACCGCAGCGAACGCATCCGCACCTCACACCACCCTGCTCGTAGGACCGACCACCGCACCAACCTCACCCCGTGCACTAAGCTGGATTTCCAGTATGGACTTGCGACTTTGAAGAACACCACTGCCCTGGTGTGCCGAGCATCAGTGCAGAGCCTTTTGGCGGCAATGGGTTATCGATGGGACGGTTTGAGTGGACGGTTGATGGACGGTTGACGGACGGTTGGACGCTTGCTTTTGCAGCGTGAAGGCAGGCTTGATGGCGGGAAAATGCAAGTTCCGCCGCAACGTCAAATCACGCCCCAGCCAGTCGCCCGCCGTCCTTCCTTCCTGTAAACCATATATATCTTGTGCGGAAATGCGCGGCGCGTCTAGCTGTCCCACTCTAAACGCGCTTAAACAAACCGATTTCACCAGCCCCCACGTACTCGCCCTCTTTTCATAGACGACCTGATCCCAAGCCATGCATCAATTCGCCCACCCGCCGCCGCTCGCCATCGCCGCCCTGACCGCCGCCGGAGCGGTCGCGCCCTTCCTCCTGAACCGCAACCGCCCCGCCCCGTTACCAACCATCGGCGAGCCCGTCATTTGGAAAGGCATCGCGCGTGCTGTTCCGGCGTCGAACTCCCGTCTCTTCGGCGTTGACCCGCAAAGCAGCCGAAATCCTTGCGTCAACGTGTTCTCGCCGAAGTCGCCCGCCTCGACTTCAGCCTCTACCGGCGAAAGACAGCTCACATCAACCGGACTGGAACAAAGAAGGTCGTCTCGAACAACCCGCCGCCCGACCCCCGCCCTGCTGGAGCATCATTCGCCGCGACATCCATGCCCTGACCGACGGCGCGTTCGACCCCACCGTCCGTAAGGCATTAGTAACCTTTACGCAGACCATTTCGCCGCAACCGGCGCGTGCCGGAAAACCCCACCGTCCGAATCGACATCCGGCGCACCCTCAAACCATGCCGGTGCCAAACACGTCGTCTTCGACCAAAAGCCATCGTATTCGGAACAGTGCATGGGCTTATCCTCAACGGCATCGCCCAAACGCGCTACATTACCGACAAAATCACCGCCCTCACTGCGTAACAACACGGCATCCGCCGTTAGCACTTTGCTTCGATATGGGCGGAAAATCCGCGGCTTTCGACACCGACAAATCACAACGCAGAGCCGGAACGCCGGCATCCTGCAATCAAAACGAAGAAGCTACCCTCCCGACTCCTCCCCATGAAAAACCAAGCCTTCGCTAGCATCAAGGCGCTTACGGTACCGTAATGGACGAGGACGTTGTGCAAAAGTTCACCCATCTTCGACTCACATACGGCACGCCATCCGCGGCGCGTTAGCGTCATGGCGCCGACCAGGCCGTTGCCGTGCCTTCTCCACCGCGTTTCCATCGCCGGACGACCGCATACGCCGCGCCAAACAAAGTCGGCTGGTCATGCCCGACAGCAAATCAAACCAGCCTAAGCGTCGTGTTTGTAAACAAGGCAGGCTCTGAACAATAAAAGGAAAAAAGGTCGTCTAATGGTTTCAGACGACCTTTTCGCGTATTTTCCTTGCGCATCGGGCTCAAATCAATTCTGCCGTCGCCTAACTCATCAGATACTGCACAATAAAACCGGCGCGATCGCGATACCGCCGACGCTGCCGAAATCCGTTCGAACACGACCATAGCCACCAGTAATTCCGCACGCGCTGATTCTCGATTTCCTGAGCCGATGATTCAGTGTTCTGTGAAGTATTCGAGCCTTGTGGATGACGACCGTGGAAATCACCAGCGGCGAGTGACAGCTACATATAAAGGACGCACCGAGGCTCGCATAGATAATGATGGTGTTGGAAACTGCGTTGCCCGCGCTACGGAATCAGCCCGACGATGAAGGCGATCACCAACACGAAGTTATTTTCAGAACGGCAACTCCATCGCCGTAGAAAAGCGCGGCATAGATCAGATAGAGTAAGCACACCTCGTCAGCGCGTATCGCATCAGCGAGATTTTGACCTGCAGCCACACGCGTTCGAAGCTGGTTTCTGTAGTTCGCAATCCGCCGCACCGAAAGCTCGCCTTTGAAGGGCGGCATCTGCAGGCGGTTTTTGCGCACGTTGAGGCGGTGAAACTGAGCATTGCGCCGATGATGATGCCGGATATGTACGTGGCCACGCGAAACTGAGGCGAAACTGTTTTTCGCTGATGCGCGTCAAGCGCGGCGCTGTGCTCTTCAATCAATTTGACCCGCATAGGCCGTGATTTCGGCGGTATTGTTGGCAGCGTGCTCAACCAAACCGACTGCGGCAGGCTGCTGCTGCTGTGTCTTCTCCAAAATCGCCGCTGCAGTTTGGTCAGCATCACGGCGTATGTGCCCGCCGCGAACTGGGGTGGTAAACTCGCCCAGCGACATCAAGAGAATAACCGTCAACACGATGCCTCTGGTCAGCGTGGTCGAAATCAGGCTGGAGCGCGTGCGCGTCGAGCGACGTGTGCAAAACGGCCATGCGCAGCGCACGGCATGCGCAGCCAAAAGAATCAGATCTATTGGTCCGGGCGATGAAGACGGTAGGTCAGATAATCGGTGAGGAGCAAAAGCGGCAGAAAGTGGAACATAGCACTGCAAGCGGTGGGCAAGCCCTAATCAGGATGTAGGGATGTGCAAGCAAGTGAAAACGAGTGTTCGAAAATCATTGAATGTAATGCCATGAAATATATGAATTTAAACAATCATGCTATGAGATGCGATTAATAAAGTAGGACGGGCGTTAACCCTCCTTTCGAAACTTTATTTGCACTGCCTCGAGCTGGGACTTCGGTACATACAAACCGGTTACAGGAAGGAAACCCGTCACCGCACCAGTTAGTTATGTTAGATGGTCTGTGCACGCAAATTGCCATTTGGCATTTGACGTGCACGATTTTTATCAGACAAATTTCCCGAAAGCGATATTGCTACACATGAAAGACATTGTTCAAATTCGACCTCTCGTTCTTTGTTTCTTGCCGGTCTCCGTATCACGCTCCGGTGGTTATGGCCCAACCTGCTTCCCGGCAAAGCTGCTAAAGCAGGGACACGTTCGCAAAGCCAACAAAGCTAAAACATGCTCAATGACCTGAAAACAAACAAGCCGCCGAAGCCGCAACGACCTCTGCCACTTCTCTGCTGACAGCCGAAGTTAAAGCCATATGAACAAGGTCAAACCGCAACCCAAATCCGCACCCAGCAGGTCTGGAACAAGCTCCGCCACCCAAACCCCAGCTGCCAAATAATCAGGATGAGGCGTGACTGAATTAAAAGAGGATTATCGCTTCCACGCAACCGTTTGACGGCTGCCGTCCTGGAATTTAGGCCATTACGTCGAGTCAGTGGTAGGCGTGAAAAGGTCGTCTCGAAAACTTTTCAGACGACCTCGCCGTTCACGATTCACACATATTCGCTTTTATCGTTTTCCCTTCCAAGCTTCTGAAGGAGAGCATATGTAGCCAACAGCAACACAATCCCGCGCACCGTCGAAGGCTGTGCGAGCATGCCATGCCCGCCATCACTAACGCAGAACCATTGTGCAGCCGCAGTGGCCACAGCCCATCGCTTGCAGCCGATGATGGATTGAACACGCCCAATCACCGCGTTCGCATACCGCCGCGTTTTCCCTGCTAGGTCAAAGTCGTTTCGCGAGCAAGCTCGCGGCGGTGCCCGCTCCGACCAAGCCTTGTGTGCCTACCGAAAAACATTACGCTACAGGCACCGAAGCTCACATCGGCGGCAGCCCCATCGACCAGACCAGCAGCACCATCGTCAGGTGCTCGCCACAACCGCACTGATAATGCCATTTCAAAATATTTCTGGTGGGTGCGCCCCGTTTCAGCCGCCATGCCGTGATGCGGCTGATCCGAAGCCACGTGAAGATGTCTTCAGCGCAAAACACCCAAGCGTGGCCTGCGCGAGCGCAACATGGTACAGAAGCTGTTTGGTAAACAAAACGACGATCCCGTCAGAAAACGCAAAACATCGACGCAAAGCTGAAACGCCTGAAAAACAGATAGCCCATCGCCGCACGCAGCTTTTCAGCACTCTGCGCGAACCGTCCCGCCACCAGTCCGGAAAAGTATCCATCCGGATTTTGGCCCGGTATGCTTCGGACGCGGCAGGAAGGCAAACACCAGCGATAAACAAAACAAACGAATACGCCGCCAAAGCCGAAAATAAAACGCCAGCCGCCCAATTCCTGCAACAGCGGAACTGACCGATAGGGCGCACCCCAGCGGCACGACCATCAGAATAATGCCGATTAAGGCAAAACATCTGCGCCGCCCGCCTGCCCGAATAATAATCGCGCACCACCGCCCGCGACGATGACCACCGTCATCCCTGCCCTCGAATGCCTGTGCACGGCGCGCAGGTTCAGCAGACCGTCCACCGATTGTACCATCGTCAGCGCGGCAACGGCCGCACAATGCTCAAACCGACCAGAGCTCACCGGTTTGCGCCCCTTGATGTCCGAAACCGCACCGCCGACAGCCCTGCCCGAAACGCCACGCCGAACATAAACAAAACCAAACTCTGCTCGATACGGTATATCCGCGCTTAACGACTGCGCCATTTCAGGAACGAGGGCAGGTAGGCATCGACCGAAAACGGCATCAGAGCAACCAACATCGCCATCAAGACCGCCATTTGCTTTTTCGCCCAGCGGGGAAGGGTGGATTGGGATATAAGGCTTTTCAGAATGTCCCAAACGAAACAAACCGCCCCTGACATATCCTAGGCGGTTGAAATAGAAGCATATCATGTTTTCATACCGCCGCAGCATCCCCCTATTCACAAAGAGGTCGTCTAAAAACGTCCCAACAGATTTCAGACGACATTTCCCGTTTTCCGTTACAATAAACACCCTCTGCATCACAGCACAACCGTCCATGTACGACAAACATCCGCTTCCACTCTAGACGAAGAATATCCCGAAGGACTGCTCGTCCGAAAACGCCGCCACGCATATCGGCATGTACTGGATATGGGCGGCGCAGACAGGGCTGGCGAATCCTGTTTGGCAAACCGCCCCCGAAAGCGCGGGAAGATTTCGCCAATATGCTCGAGCGTAGAACCAGCGGTCGCCGCTTTCTGCTCAAACACATGGACGGCGCGCTCACGCCCCGACGACTTCACCGAACAAGGACGGCAAATTCACCTCCTACTATTACGACAATGAAGACGGCTACAGCGCATTTTAGAAGACTACGTCCGCACCCTCGACACCCTGTCGCCCGGCGGCTTCTACCACGTCCCCAACACCCCGAAACTCCACAAACGCCTCAAACCCGTCTTCCGCAAGCAGCGTTTGAGCAATGGAAAAATAATTTGGGACAGTCATGATTAAAAACAATCGACTTGACTCATTAACTGCCTCCGGCATGGAGGCGGCATGCGGAAAGTTATGCTTCGACCGATCCGCGGTTTCAGTGCGCAAAAATATCAACATCAACGCCTACGCTGGCAAAATCGACACAAGCACGGCAGAATACGCCCGGTCAACGCCTGCCTTGTCAATCAAAACCCGTTTGCCCAAAAACTGCGGCCGTTCTTCAGCCGCGCTCTTCAAAAAGTCCGCCGCGAAAAGCAACCCCCTTATTGCCCGCAACCCTGCGACCATGCCGACATATCGGCTCGCGGCGGCACACACTTGGCCACCGTACAAAGCACAGGCCTCTCGACCGTCTCACCATCCGCCGCAACCGCAGCAACTACGCGACGGCCAACCATCATGCGGCACACTCGCCTGATGCAGCGCGAACTGACCTTGTTTCACGGCGTACCGCCCGAAAAATCCGCGTCATCCACCCGCCTGCCGATACCGCCTGCCTGCCCCGCTCCGATGAAACCGCCGCCGTCCGCGCGGAAATACAGCTTTTCGACGACGAGAAACCGTGTTTCTGTTCCCCGACCGGCCACAAGCGCAAAGGGCTAGATTTGCTGGCGGACTCGAACACACCGACCTGCCCGTCAAACTCGCCGTCGCCGGTTCGCGCCGCCGCGCCCTACGAAAAACGTCGTCGGACCGGGTTTCTGCACAAACATGCCCGAACTCTACCGCGCCGCCGATTTCACCGTCATGGCGTCCCTGTACGAACCTTCGACTGGTCGGCATCGAATCTGTCTTGTGCGGCACGCGCGCCGTCCCTTCCGACAACATGGCATGTACCGAAGTCGCGAACGATGAAGCAGGCTTTTTCTCGCGCAGCCGCCCCTGAAACACTGGCGCAGGCTGTCGTCCAAGCGGCCGCACTCAAACAGCAGGCTGCCACAAAATCGCCGACCCGATGCAGGCTTTCGACTTTATAATCCGACCTTGAGCACCACATCGACCAAACTGTCGTTATGTTGGAGGCCGTTCGAAAATACAGAACGTCCGAAAAACCGTTTGCAGACGGCATCCGTACTCGAACAGGCCCAAAGGCGTCGTCTGAAAACCACCATCAGGAACACGCGAGAAACCCATATCCGACCGCGACGGCGTCATCAACAAGACCGCGACGACTTTCGTCAACCGCCGACGAATGGACACCCAGAAGGCAGCATGGACGCCATCGCCTCACCCAGGCAGGTTACACCGTCGCGTCGCCACCAACCAATCCGGCATCGGCCGCAATACCTACCGTCCAAGACCCTGACCGAATGCACCGTTGCGCACGGCGGGTTGCACAGGCTGGGCGCGTGCCACCGCCGGCATCTGGTTCTGCCCGCAAACCCAAGCCCGGCGATGATTTGCGACATCCTCGAACGATTCAAAGCCGCTCTTGCCGAAAACCTGGCTGGTCGGCGACACCGTGCGACCCAAGCCGTCGATGCCGCCGGCGGCAAATCCGCGCTGGTACTGACTGGCAAAGGCAAGAAAACCTTTGTCCGAACACGAAAACGAGCTGCCCGAAAACACCCAAATCTTCGACAACCTGCTCGCCTTCTCACAGTACATCACTGGCGGAAAACCGCACAAGACCGTGCAGACGGGCAGGCAAACCCGTAATAGCCGTATTCGTACTGCAACCTCTCCCCGTCCGGCAGGAAAGGGTCGGGAAAGGATGGCCCTACGGCCTTTATGCCGCTGTATCCGCCCCCGGCCCAACCTCCCCACTGGACGGAGAGAGAACAAGATTGCCGTTGCAGTTTAGTTGAAGAGGCCGTCTGAAAACCTTGTCCGCGGCCACTTTTCAGACGGCCTTCGCAAAAAGAAACCTAGGAAACATTTTCGCACAGGCGGGAATCCAGACCGTCAGATTCAGAAATATTCAAAGGTTACTGTAATCCCAAACGTCTCTGATCTCTGCCCGCGCGGGAATGACGAAATGAGTGTTCCTGATTTTGAAGGTTACTATATATTTTGTCCCACCCCTGTTTTCAGACGACCCATCCGACAGGTAGAAACATGCTCTCATCCGCAACCTGACCTCACTGAAGCTCATCCTCAGCGCCAGCCTGATTTTACTTTTCCCCTTCATGCCCCTCGCCCCTGCCCGTCCAAGGCGGCGCGCACAAATGGCGCAAATCTGGCACGCATCTCAACTGGTCGCTCAAACACATCATCGGACCTAGACCGCCTCATCGAAGCCGAAAAACATCCCCGGCCGCCCCTCCATCATCTGCGCCAAACACCAAAAGCGGCTGGGAAACCTCGCCGGTCAAGAAATTTTCCTGCCGCAGGTTTACGTCGCCAAACGCGAGCCGTTCGACTCTTCGGCTAGGGCTCTGAACCGTCAAAAACCATAGTATAGACCGCAGCAACAGCCGCGAAGCCAACAAACAGCTGATGGAACAAGGCATGGCGCGTAAAAACGAAGGCTACTGGATTACCATCTTCCCTGAAGGCACACGCCTGCCGCCCAGCGAAAAAGGCTGCCACAACCTGGCGGCGCGGCGCATGGCAAAAATGTTTACAATGGACATCGTCCTCGTCTCCCCTCAACAGCGGCGAATTTTAGCCGAAAAATTTCCTTCCTCAAACACCCTGGCACCATCACTGTCGTCATCAACCCCGTCATCCCCCACAGCAGCGGTACGGAAGCCGAATTGATGGCGGAATGCGAAAACGATTGAAACGCAACAACCCCTTATCGAAGGGAAAGGACCGTTTGCCGCATAGGAAAGTTAAACAGCATCGCTGTTATGATAAAAGGTCGTCTGAAAAATGAGTTTTCAGACGACCTTGACTCTACATGAAGAGTAAGCAACTTATCGGAAACCGGTATCTAAGCTTACGGATGTATTGGCTTAAACAAAACCAAGACATTATTAATACCATATCACAACCCTAAAAAGTATCAAGTAACTGACTTTTGACTTTTTATAATATAACACTCATGGTCAAGCGTCATTTACACTCTGAGACTCTGTAAAAATATTCTGCAACGAAATTTAATGTCATAAAAATGTGCTATTTTCGATTGACTAAAATCTTTCAGATACTGAGCCAAAAGTGGGAAAAATCAGGAAGGTTTTTCATTTTTAAAATGGTATAAGCATAAAATGCACGTAACTTATGTTATTAAAAAGATCTCACCCGGCAGGAATTACTTTTAACTCGAAAACTGCTTTTTCAAAACATCAGTTTCACATCAGGTAATATACAATAAAAAGGTCGTCTGAAAAACAGATTTTGTTTTTCAGATGACCTTTTCACTTTCGAAACAGTTAGAAAACCGCCTGCAACACCAAATAAGCAGATCATTGACAAAAACTGCGGCTGTAGCGGGTATCACCTACGCCAAACCGATGGGTTTCATCAGTCCAGTTGGCATTGCGGTTAACCAAGCCGATACTCAAAACCGCCCGACCAGATATGGGTACTGATGCAGGCAACCCCATGAATGATGCACCCATCACAACGGTGGCAGCGGGAAAGCTCGGCCGCAAAACCCGAAAGTGGATGCATTTGCTGATCTGGTTCCGACGGTCTTTGATACTCTTTACCGACAAAACCATAACCCGACAATCAATGCGATACCAAAGGCTCAACATAGCGATAGGCGGACGGTATTTTGTGCGGTAATGTTGTTGGTACGCAATGCGTCCATAATGGCGGCAAACGTCCGATGGCATTGGCAATATCATTTGCTCCGTGGCTGAATGCAAAGCCGCATGCGGTAAAAACCCGTATCCAAGAAAACATCTGAAAGGTTGATTTGCCAAGATCTTTGCAGTTTTGAGACTTTTGGCGAATACGAATGTCGCCATCCAAATCGCCGCGCCGACCATGAAAATAATCAGGAGGTTGCTGACGTTGCTCATTCTGCAAATGCGTTGTTCAACCCTTTGAAAATCAGCATAGAATAGCATCATACCGCCTATCGAGCCGATAAAGGGAACCCAGGAATGAAGGCTTTATAGGAATCGACATTGTTTTTCCGATTATCCAATTCATACAGCTCCGCGATATAGCGGACTGTAATTCGGAAGGTTCGAAATCGTGCTCGTCAAACTGCGCATCGTGCGCTACTTTTGGTTGATATTCGACTTTTTCAGTTTCACTAAGGTTTCAAAGAAAAGACGATGTTGCTCTTGTATGCTCTTTTCCTGTTTGATGGTTTTGAGGGTTCCTTCCGCCCAATCGTTGTAATCCCAATACTTTTTCTTAATACGAGAAAACGAGGTAGGAAAACCAACCCGCCCAACATCGGCGACAGTGGTTTATGAAAGGGCAATCTCCAAGCTTGCTCCCCATTGGATAAGGTACCCGCATCAATTTTGTGCATAAACGCCATACACAACGCACTCACCGACAATACCGCACCGACAATGGCGTGGTAGTCGATACTGGCAGTCCCTTACGAGAAGCGAACAAAGCTATAATGCTGCCGCCAAAAGCGCGACATCATAATGAAGACGAATTGTGCATGGGTTGCAAATCCAACCTGTTTAAATCTACGATACCTTTTACGAATGGTATCTGTGGACTCACCGCCCGCGATAACGGTCCGCTGACTTTAAATACAGCGGCAATCAAGAGTGCCTGCGGATGGTCAGCAGTGCCGGAGTCGACACTGGTTCCGAACGAGTTGGCAATATCGTTGCCACCAACGTTAAATGCCATAAATACGCCGAACATCGGTAATGATGAAAAAGTATAGGATTGCTGTAATGGGTATATCCCCAGACCCCAATAATAAAATAGCCGACCATGCTACCAGCATAGCGGCAAAAGTGGCGTTAATAAGCCAAGTTCGCACTCTGGTTGAGTTTGAGCCATGGAAGTTTTCCTTGGAAATACGGAAAGTTGGCGATCGGAATCGTCTAATTGTAACCTTTTACAATCTTCTTGAAATATTTTTCTTTTATCTCCTCCACCCTGAATCCGAATAAAACCTGAAAACAGCGTTACATGTTTCTTTTTACCTACTTCAAAATCACAATTTTATGAATATCCGAAACCATATCGGCATTATGCGTCCGGCACCAGCATGGATGGTGCGGACGCAGTTTTAATCCGCATAGAAGGCCATCAATGGCGTAGTTGTTCCACGCATTCATCCCTATTCAGATGACCTTAGGCATGAATTGCTGGATTTGCAAAATATCGGCAAACACCGAACCGCACCGCAGCATGCTGCTATCTCAAAACTAAGCTGCCTTTACGCAGATACGGCTTACCAAGCAAAACAAACCAACCCTACAAGCCACGATATTGGCGTTGTTGTGCCACGGACAGACTGTCCGCCATGCCCCCGAAGCAGGATACAGCATACAACTTGCCGATTTAGCGCTTTTGGCACATCTGACCGGCATCTTTACCATTGGCGATTTCCGCAGCAGGGATTTAGCTGCAGGCGGACAAGGCGCACCTCTTGTCCCCGCATTCCATCAAGCCTTATTCCAAAGCGACTCCGAGACACGCGTTGTTTTGAATATCGGCGGTATTTCCAACATCAGCGTCCTACCAAATTCCTCTCCGGCATTCGGCTTTGATACCGGCCCTGGCAATATGCTGTCCGATGCATGGATGCAAGCTGTTTGGCAACGTCCTTATGACAAAGACGGCTTGATTGCTGCAACAGGAAGCGTTTTACCCGAACTGCTAACCCGCCTGCTTGACCACCCATATTTTTTCTCTCCATATCCCAAAAGCACCGGACGTGAATTATTTTCACTGATTGGTTGAAAAGTCGTCTGAACGGTGCGTAAAAACCGGAAGACATTTTGCGAACGTTACCAAAGTTTACCGCCCAAACGATTTATGATGCGACCATCTCTGCTCGCCCTCGATGTTTGCAATCTTTATGTTTGCGGCGGTGGTATTCTGTATTCTGTTTTAATGGAAGATTTGCACCAACTCTTTTCCCCTACCACGAACATATAGTACAGCGGCACTCAACTCATCCGCAGTCGGTTGAAGGCGCTCGGTCTGGCTTGCCGCCTGTTGGATGAATAAAATTCCGCAGTCCACACCACGCGACAGGGGCAAAACTCTGTATTTTGGGTGCAGGATACCATCCTCAAATATGTCTCTCAATTTTATTAGTATTATAGTGGATTAAATTTAAAATCCAGCATCGGCGTTGCCTCGCCTTGCCGTACTATTCGTGTACTGTCTGCGGCTTCGTCGCCTTGTCCTGACTGCAGTTAATCCACTATACTATCCCAGCAACCATAAGAAAATCGCCCTTCTATCTCACATTTGAAATGAAATAAAGAAAGAAATTAAATTACACAACAACAGATGGTTATCGAGTAAAAACGCACCTTATTGAAAGGTGCGTTTTAATTTACGGTTTAGAATTTAGCGCCGGATTGGTTAGTCATAGTCAACCGCTGCTTGACTTCGTCATCACTCAGGCTTGTGTTACCGCCTTTGGCAGGCATAGAGTTAAAGCTTCTGAGCGCGTAAGGTCAGCAGGGTATCTTTTACCTTGCTTGATGCGCGGCCCACTCGTCTTTCTTGCCTATGCCTGAGCACCGATGGTACCGCCAGACACATTTTACAGTTGGCTTCAAAAACGGTTTTACCGTCCACTTTAGCAGAAGAAGACTGCTCCACCGGCTTGGTTGGCAGGAGCGGCCGCTTGCATCAGCTGCCGAAGCTGCTTTTTCATTGTGCAGGTGCGGACGCGATGGGGCATCAGCGGATGATGCGCGGCAGCAGAAGCAGGTGCCGGTGCGGGAGCAGGTTCGGCTCACAGGCGCTGCCGTCTTTGTTGGACAGACCCCGCTACGGCCGCAGTCATGATGTGGAGTTTGTCTTTATCCAAAAACGACCAAGCCGGCATTTGACTGTGTCGGCTGTTGCGATGGCTCGATAATCGATTTTTTGAGTGCCGCCCCACAACCATACGCGTTGTTTGGTCAGGTTCGACCCAGTCCTTGATACCTTTTGACCTTATCGCCGTGACAAGCAAAGCAGTTTGCCGGTGGGCCGCTGAACAATACTTTACCGCTGCGGCACGTTCTTTCATCGTATTGGTCTTTGATTTGGATATGACATGACATAGTTTGCCATCTTTTACCCCGCGCTTTTCGCCCAATGTAGGACCATGCTGCCATCGTCGCCGTACGGCCTTTTCAATGGTCTCGTGGATTTTTCAGGTTCGCGCCCCACAACCAATCGTTGTCGGTCAAATTCGGAAGCCTTTGAACCTTTGGCATCGATCCAGGACATTGACAGTAGTATTGAAGAGTTTTGACCGATGGCGTGCTTCGGATTTTTGCCACTTGCTCAATCGGCATATTGGCAAACTGGCATAAACTTTGCCGTACTTTCTCGATCTGCTTTAATATCTTTCGATCATATTGTCCATGGCTGTGCCCATTTCCACTGGCTCATAATCGCCCAAACCCGGCACATGACCAGATAACCGATACCAACAGCCAGACAAAGACATACAGCCAAAACCACCAGCGTGGCAACGGGTTGTTGTATTCTTCTGACACTCGTCCCATTGATGGCCTTGTCGTTTTGACCTCTTCGCCCTTTTTAGGACGCTCGCCAACGTTTTGTAGCAGCAGCCATGCTGCCGATGCTGAGCACGACGATGACTGCAATGTATATGAGTTCCAGAAATTACTGGTAAATTGGGTGCTGTGGTTCATTATTTTGCCCGCGATCACGGACTAAACTGTTATCGCCCGTCTTTTTCAGACGACCCTTTATCCTCATCATTTTCGAAAATACTGTTGGCGGCATCATCGTAGTTCTTTTATTGCGTCGGTTGAAAAACGATATAAAGCACTCAAGATAAAGCTGATAAAAACCCAAACAGTAAAGAGCGAGCGGGCCCAGTTTACGTCCATGATGCCACTACGTTTTTCAATGCCGTTTGCCTTGCAGGTACGCATCACCGCATCCAGTTTGGATTTGTTTGCCAAAGCTCGGTGAGCTTTTGGCAATCTCTTCATCACCGTAAGGCGTACCGACTTTACGCAGGGCTTTCATATGCCACGGTTGCTTCGGCATCAACTTTGTTGCGTGCGTCATGGGAAAGAGGCATATTGACTCGGCACAACGTCGCGGCGGATAGCAAGCGGATGCGGTGCCATTCGTCGGAATAGCGGCCGCCCACACGAGCTCAAGTCCGACCGGCGCGTTTTGGAACCCCATTGGAACGGATGGTCATGAAACAGACCCACCGGCAACGGAGTAGTGACCGTAATCGCTCAGTTTCCGCACGGAACGGACGCGATCATTTGAGAGGCACAGTTGTAACAACCCCTCGCGATATAGATGCCGCGACCAGCCACTGCAAAAGCGTTATAAGGTTTTCACACCTTCATAGGCTTGAGGACAGCTTTAGTAAAAACAGCGGCACGGTTTCAATCAACAGACCTACGCTGGACTATGCAAGTGGGTAAATACAATCAGACGCCGACTCTTCAGCTAATTGTTGTACTCATTTTTCGGTAGCCTTTTTCTATGTTTTTAGTGGTGCTGGTTTGAGACACTCGCGGGAATCTTCGGCATCAACCGCTTTGCCACTACGATGGCTGCATGGTAAACGTTGTACGCTATGATACACATGCCCGCCCGAGATACGCACGCCGGAAATCGAATCATGTAGTAGGCATGGTGCGTTTAACTGACTCGACAAACGAATAAGTCAGTACCGTCAGCGTTCAGAACCCCCACATCAGACCTTTGCAATACACCGGCAACCACATGGCGGCGATATACAGAACCAACACCGATGGTCGCAATCCAGTAGTGTGCCTCTACCAATTTGGTGCTGTGACATTTATTTTTACCGAACAAACGCGAAATCATGTAGTCACGGAACCAATGATCATGAAGCCCACCCAGCCCAATGCGCCGGCATGAACGTGCGACAGTCCAGTCAGTATAGTGTTCCAGCATTGACGGTTTTGATGGACATCATCGACCTTCGAAAGGTAGACATACCGTAGAAGGAAAGAGAGACGATCAAGAAATTTCAAGATAGGGTCGGTACGCAGTTTATCCCATGCGCCGACAAGGTCATGATACCGTTGATCATACCGCCCCTGTGACAGGTGCGAACAGAATCAAAGACAACACTATACCCAAGCGATCGTCCAGTCAGGCAGGGCGGTGTGTGCAAGTGCAGAACCTGCCCACATATAGCGAAAAATCAGCTCCAGAAGTGGACGACGGACAGGCGGTAGAATAAACTGACGACCTGCTTGTTTCGGCAAGCAGTAGTACATCATACCCAAGAAGCCCGCAGTCAGGAAAAAGCCCACCGCGTTATGGCTGTCAGCCCACCATTGAACCATCGCATCGATCGCACCGGCGTAAACAGGGTAAGATTTCATCAGACCGGCAGGGATGCTGATGTTATTGACGATGCGCAACAGTGCGACAGCCAAGATGAAGCCGCCGTAGAACCAGTTGGCAAACGTAGTGTGTTTGATTTTTACGTTTGGCAATCGTACCGGAAGAACACGATGGCGTAAGCTAATCCAAACCAGCGATCAGGATGTCGATAGGCCATTCCACTCCGGCATACTTTTAGCTGGTGATAACCCAAAGGCAGGCTGATGACCGCCAACGATAACCGCCTGCGCAGCCCCAGAAGGTGCAAATGTCGGTAGCCAACTGCCAAACAGGCTGCTACAGGTACGCTGAACAACGTAGTAGATGTACCCATCAGACCGCAACCGCCGAACGCGAAAAATTACCGGTGTTGGGGTGCAACGGACGCAGACGGCCGAAGTGAAACCAGGGGCCGACATCTGATAAATCGAGGGCGTGGGCAAACAATTATGGCGATGACGACAAATGCCGGGACCAACATGCCCACAATACCCCTCAAACTACGGTCGATGGCTGAACTGGCGCACCACTTTGTAGTTAGAAGTTTGTGTGTCCATGAGAGTCTCCATGAATTATGGGAATAAAAATTTTTATCTCACTTTGCCGTATGCATTTTGAAAAACGCAATAAGGGCTAGGGTTTAAATTTTCTCTAAATTTAACATATAAGACAAGCTTCAGCCAAGCGGAATTACATTTCACCATATGGTCACACCATCGATTTTTTATATATAATGATAATCATAATTTTATTTTAAAATCCTCCCAATAGTGCTACTTTATTTTTCAAGACCCTTTTTGTATGAGGCTTTGTTGATATAACTAAATTGCACAATTTGACTCCTACATTCATAAACTTTAACAAATCACACCAATAGCCATGATTAATTATAAAATCACCCCCAACCCGCTCGCCCACGAGTGGCACATCCGCCCAACCTTCCGACAAGAACATGATTTGGAAACAGGAAATCAGCCTGCCGCGAACTGGGTTCCCGGCAGTTATTCTGATACGCGATTTCGCGCCACATCACCACCATCCGCGCCTTTTTGCACGCGAATATACCCATCTGACCCAAGTCAAAAACCGATGGCGCACTGCCCCGCAGTCAGGCGAGTGGGGAAATTTACTCGCCACCGCTTTACGCCTTTCCACGACCCGTCCGTCCGCGGCTTGTTTCTGACTGCCGAACGCTGGTTCTTTGACGGTGCATGCCTCTTTTTGCAGCTGAACGGACAAGAAAAACAGCGCGCACCAAATCGGATTCCCATCCTGCCGAAAACATGGCGGATTGCCACCACCCTACCCCAAACTGACGCCCACAGCTTTCAGACGACCCTCATACCATGACTTAATCGACCACCCTGTCGAACTGGGCAACATCGAATTTCTCGATTTTGAAAGCCGGAGGCATCCGCACCGCATCGCCTTGGCGGCCACTATCCTGATTTTGACCGCGACCACCTCGTGTCAGACATCCGGCAAAAATCTGCGAAACCGAACTGGCTATGTCTCCTACCCCTACCCCGTTCACGCATTACCTTTTCCTGCTCCACGTCAGCGACAACATCTACGGTGGACTTTGAACACATCAGCAGCACCGCCCTGCTCGCCGACCGCCACAGCCTCGGCCGCCGCACGGCATGACCGATGCCAACGACGCCTGCACCCAACTGCTCGGACTGTTCTCACACGAATACTTCCACGCCGGAACGTCAAATCCATCAAACCCGCCGCCTTCGCCCCTACGACCTCGACCGCGAAAAACTACACCGAGCAGCGTCTGGGCGTTTGAAGGCATCACCTCCACTACGACGACCTCTTCCTCGCCCGAAGCCGCACCATCGCCCCTGAAGCTCTACCAGCGCCTGCTCGCCAAAGCATCACCCGCGTTCAGTCAAAACCAAAGGTCGTCTGAAACAAAAGCTCGCCGGAACCAGCTCACCGCTTGGAACAAATTCTACAAACAAGATGAAAACAGCCCCAACGCCATCGTCGCTATTACCAAAAGCGCGCACTCGCCCCTCTGTCTCGACCTCGCCATCCGCAGCAAAAAGCAACGGACGACACACCCTCGACAGCGTCGGCATGCGCAACACTACCGCGATTGGTTGGATACCCGGTCAGCGCATCCCTGAAAAACAATGGCAAGCCTGTTGCTGCTGCGTTTACCGGTCTCAGACCTCGAAGACTTTTCAGACGACCCTCTACACCACCGCCGACCTGCCCCTTGCCGGAACTCCTCGCCACCATAGGCATCGGACCGGTAATGGCAGGCACAACCGCGCAGCCACGGCGGCGCATCTCCTGCACGAACCGCCAACCGAAACGCTCGCCCCCGCGTCCGACTCTCGGCGCAAGGTTCAAACAAAACAGCGACCACGCCACCCCTCGGACTCACGTCTTCAACGGCGGCAGCGCAGAAAACGCCGCCCTCTGCCCGCGTAGGACAAAAATCTATCGCCATCGACGGCTACGCCTGCACCGACCTTGCCGCACAGTGGGCGCAACTCCCCATCGGCGCCACCGCCCGCCCACCACTTCCGCACCGGCATCCGTACGTCGCCGACTATTAACGTCCAAGCCGCCGAGCCGATACCGCCGTCCCTCACATTACCGACCGCGAATTATTTGAAAGCTGGTTTTATAATGACTGAGTTCAATACTTTCAGATCGGCCCTCAAATACCAGATCAAGGTCGTCTGAAAATCCACTACAGAAAGGAAAAACCCATGTCTATCCAAAAACATGCCGACAATCTTACATCGCCCCACAACCGACCGGAAGCAGACGTGCAAAGAAGCCGTCAAACTCGGCATCCAAACCGTCATCTGCAACCGTCCTGACGGCGAAGAAGAAAACCCGTTACGTTCAAACAAGTCGAAAGCTGGCTTGAAGCAGCAGGCATCCGCGAACACCACCATCAGCCCTGTCGTCGCGCCCGCCATCAACGCCGCCGATGTCGCCGCTTTCAAAACCCGCCTGTAAAAGCGTTCCCTCAACCCGTCCTCGCTCTACTGCCGCACCGGCACCCGCTGCTCCCCGCCTGGGCTATCATCAGGGTGCAAAACGGCGCAAGCGTCGCCGACGTCGTCGCCGCCGCACAACGCAGGCGTCAATCCGAGCAACTTCGAAGCCCGCCTGCAAGACACACGCAACAAAAACGGTCTCGGCATAACACGCTATCCGTTTAGTTAATGTAAAGGGTCGTCTGAAAACATCGTTCCAACGAATGGAAACCGTTTTTCAACGACCTTTTTAGCTGAGCAATCAAAACCAGTCATGCTGGGACCGCGCAAGTTTGAATTCCGCTTTAATCATCTTTCATACAGCAACCTGCTTCAAAGCAGGGCAGTCTGGTGCGCGACGCTTTGCAGCCTTGCAGCGTCCAACTCGGAGATGACGATGCCCTCGCCTTCGGGCAACACGTCCGCAAGATTTCGCTCCACGGATCGATAATCATGCTGCTGACCGGAACGTTCGCATCGTCGCTTTTCGTATTCGCCGCCTTGCGCCGAAGCGCTGACGTAGCATTGATTTTTCCACGCTGCGCGGCGCGTAGCAATCACCCCAATGCGCTTTGCCTCGTCGTGTAAGTAAAGCGGCGGGCAGCAGCAAACGTCAAACGGCTGCTAAGGCGGAAAAACTCGGAAAGCGCAAGTCAGCACACTCCGGCGGCAAAGCGGCACGCCGTCGGCGGTCACTCTCGGCACATCACCGCCTGCGCTGATCGGTGCCCGCCCTCGGCATAGCGCTCGCCCAAGCCTGAGAAACCGAACAGGTGCATTTTTGTGATACAGCCCGACGTTTGCGTGCCGTCGCGGTCGTACACCAACATCGTGTTTCATCACTTTTCCCGCATCGCGGGCTTTCCAGCGGAACGTGCCGCCGAACAGCACCACGCCGCATTCCGCCGATGTCTCGCCTCAAGATCGTCTCGAAAACGACGCTGCGGGTTTCGCTAAACGAGCCGCTGCGGGTTTCGCCAAAATTGCCGCCGACCAGGTTCGGCAAAAGCCAGTTTGTCAGTATCCTTGCGCCCCATCAGCGGCCAATATTCAGGCAGCAACACCCAATCCGCGCCTCCCGGTTGCTTGGCGTACGAGGCGTTTCATGCGGTGTCGATGTTGGCATCGGGGTCGGTGGACGAAATCATTTGCACGGCGGCGGCGCGGATGTTTTTGCATGTCGGTCCTCATCTGCGTGTTCAGACGGCCTGCCGACAGGTCGTCTGAAAAAGATCAGCATGTCCAAAGAAAATACCTGCACCCATTATCTGTGCTACTTGGAACAACGGCATAGGCTGATACGGTACATCAGCTTTCAGCCGTCATTTCGTCCACACGCATGTCGATAACAAAACCGTATCGAAAACTATGAGCAAAGGTCGTCTGAAAATCCGTTTTCAGACGACCTTTATTCGATTGCTGCCACAGCAGCGTTATAGTGGATTAAATTTAAATCAGGACAAGGTGACGAAGCCGCAGACAGTACAGATAGTACGGCAAGGCGAGGCAACGCCGTACTGGTTTAAAGTTTCTAATCCACTATATTTCATCGCAGTTTCAGTTCGCCGCCGGCAGCCATCCGCGTATGCGTTTTTCCATCAGCTTCGGCACTCAAGCCCAAATCGTCCAAAGTTTTTCGGATTGCCGCGTCGGTTACAGTATCGGCAACGCCCGCAAATAAAACGGGTTTGCAGATGCCGTAGCCACAATACTTCCAGCACCGCGCTGCCTGCGCCGCCTTATGCGGCGTTTTCTTCGGCGGTCAACGATGTAGTCGTGGCTTTGGGCGAGGCGGACAATGAGTGCCCTCGTCTATCGGTTTGACGAAGCGCATATCGGCGACGGTGGCGTTCAGTTTGTCGGCAACCGCCAATGCGGGGCGACCATGCTGCCGAAGGCGATGAATGCCGTTTTCTCGCCTTGCCGGCGGACGATGCCTTTTGACGATGGCTACGGTTTCGAGGCCGTCTGAAACGGGCGCGCCTGTTCCGCGCGCGCGGATAGCGACGGCAGCGGGAGCGTCCCGTCTGATAGCAGGTCGAAAGCAGCAGGCGGCATTCGTTTTCATCGCTCGGTGCGGCAACAACTGCGACTGCACGCAGCGCAAGAAGCTCAAATCGATACAAACCGGCATGGGTCGGGCCGTCTGCGCCGACGATGCCCGCGCGGTCGACGGCAAACAAAACGGGCAGGTTTTGCAGGGCGATGTCGTGCACCAGTTGGTCGTAGGCGCGCTGAGGAAGGTGAAATGGCGACGACGGCTTCATGCCTTCGTAGGCCAAAACCGCCGGCAAAGGTAACGGCGTGCTGCCGGCGATGCCGACGTCGAAATAGCGGTCGGGAAATTGTTGTTCGAATTCAACCAGTCCGCCGCCCTCGCGCATGGCGGGGTAATCGCCGCCAATCGGGAATCAGCCGCCGCCTGGTCGCACAGCCATTTGCCGAACACTTGCGTATAAGTCGGTTTGGCGGCGGGCTTGTTTTCTTTTTCAGACGACGTTGCGGTTTTGAGGTCGTCTCGAAACGTCTTTGGGCAGATTGGCGACGGCGTGGTATTTGACGGGTCGTTTTCGGCGAGTTTGTAGCCGCCGCCTTTTGGGCGATGACGTGCAGCAGTTGCAGACTTTGCGGCCGCGCATTCTGAAATTCAATACGTCAACCAGATGCTCGATACTGTGGCCGTCCACTGGGCACGGTGTAGCGGAAACCGAGTTCTCAAACAAAGACAGCGACTGCTTGGCGTGTCGGCTTCGCCCGCCAGCGTTTTTGATTTTGTGTTCGACCCTTGGCAAGCTCCATCGCGCCGGGCAGCTTGTCCAAAAACTTTGCTCGATTGCGCCTTGATGGTGCTCAACACGCCGCGCATATCGCGCACGACGTTGCTGGAGAGGTATTTCGGCGCGTCGACGTTTGGGGAAACGACATTTCGCCGTCGTTGAGGACGACCAGCAGGTTCACGTCCATGTCGCCCGCGCAGTTCGGCGGCTTCAAAACGCCTGACCCGCCGTCATCGCACCATCGCCGATAATGGCAACGCCGCGGCGGTCGCCGCCCAAGAGCTTGTCTGCCGCCGCCATGCCCAAACCGCCGCGCCGATGGAGGTGGAGAATGTCCACGCCAAAACGCGTCGTATCTGGACTCGCTGCGCTTGGGGAATCGCCCGCTCGCCGCTGTAACGGCGCATGGTGTCATCTGGTTTTTGCGTCATGCAGGATTTTGTGCGGATAACTTTGATGGCCGGACGTCCCAAACCAAATGGTCTCGGGCGTGTGATAAACGTAGTGCAGAGCCACCGTCAGCCTGACCGCGCTCAAGTTGTTGGAGGAAATGACCGCCGGTTTGTCCGACGGATTCGAGTAGGAATGCCCGCTACTCGCGGCAACTTGCGGCAGCAGGCTTATCCAGCCTGCGCAAACCTGCGGCAGATGGATGGTGTCTGTCAGAACGGAGTGCCATGGTGTGTCTTTGCGGGCTTATTAGTGTCTATCGGGCAATTATAAAAGAGTTGTCCTGTTCGATAAAGGGTTTTGACGAAGTTGTTTCAGACGCCCTGATTCAACCACTATTTATAGTAAAGGTCGTCTGAAACTGCCTCTTTCAAACGGCAGTGATTGAACTTAACCAGGACAAGGCGACGCAGCGCAGACAGTACAAAGCAGTACGGCAAGGCGAGGCAAGGCTGTACTGGTTTAAATTTAATCCACTATGAAATCATTCTACCGCCGTTCCAGCCATTCATCGCGGGTTTGTTTTGGCAGCGGCAAAATAGCGGTAAAGGGCGGCGCGGTCTTCGGACAGGATGCCTCTGAGTTCGGACAACCAGACGCAGGCCGCCAATCAAATCCAACAGGCTGCTTTTTGCTGGCAGGCAGATGTCCGTCCAAGGCTGATGACTGACGCGATGCGCGTAAAATCACGGAAGCCCGTCGCGGGTAATTTGAGAGGTAGCGCCGACCGTCGGGGCGATCGGCGATTTGGTGGACGTAGGCGAAGGCGGCAAGATGCGGCATATGGGAAACGGCGGCAAAACGGTATCGTGTTCTTCCGCGCTCATGCGGAAAGTATGCGCCCTGACTGCCCGCCACAGGTTTTCAACCAGACCGACGGCCTGTCATCTTCTTTCCCAGTGTCGATCACCAGCTTCCGTCCTGAAACAATCCGAACTGTGTGGAAAGCGCGTGGCCCCTATCAGAGCCGCAATAGGATGGGCGGCGATGCGATGACAAATGTTGCGAGGATCGCTGCGGAAAGCCTGAACGCAGATTGTTTGGTACTGCCTCATCGGTAACCACGGTATGCGCGTTCAGATACAGGTACGGGCGCGCAGATGTCGGAAATGGAAACAGGCGTATGATAACGGCCAAATCCGCTTCGGTGCATACTCAAAGCGTCGATTTGCGTATAGGCGCGATCGATGACGCGCCGTTCAAGCGCACGGTCAAGGTTGTCGCGATCCAAATCGATGCCGGTACCGTATCGGCCAATCCGATTTGCTGTTTCAAGTCCCGAACACGAACGAGCCCGCCGATCAGCCCGACACCGACAAGGACGATGTGTTTGAGTGTATTCATGGCAGGTATGTGGACAAAGGTCGTCTGAAAACAGCACGCCCGCTATTTTCAGGGATTAATTGTCCGCATTCTATCGTATCCGAAAGGCAAACGCATATCGGCAATGATACTGCCTCGCGCACCATCCTTCCGACCATAAAAAGGCAGTTCGCCATTGTGCCGTTTCGTTTTACAATAGGTAGACCGAAATCCATCCGCCGAAAGCAAACTATGTCCCGGGCTCCAACCGAAAACGTATTTTCAGTCATCGTTGCGCCACCACGGCGACGTCCTGTTAGCCACGCCCGTCGTCCACGCCCTCAAGACCCGCTTTCCCGATTGCGAAATCGACATGCTGGTTTACCGGGAAACCGCCGACATCATCAGCGACAATCCTGAAATTGCCGAAATCTTCACCATAGACCGATCCTGAAAAAGCAGGGTTGAAAACCCAGCTTGCGAAGAAAAAGCTGTTCTCGCGCCCTGAAAAAGCGGAGGTACGACTGGGCGTTCAACCTGTCCGCCGACCAATGGCGCTCGGCAATACTTTCGCCACACTCTGCGCACAATGCAGCGTCGGTATCAGCCATATCAAACGCGACCACTTTTTCTGGCGTTGTGCCACGACTTCTCAACCCCGAAGCCGGACGCGGCCGCTACATTACCGAATATCATATGAACGTTTTGCCGCCGCTTATCCGGCCTGAGTGAAACACCGCCGGCAAAAGTGATGATGGCAATCGGCGAAGATGCTCTGCTCGAATTTGCAAAGCGTTGAACAAACAAGGCTGGAACGGGGAGGATTATGTCTTATTCCACCCGGCGCGCGTTGGGAATTCAAAATGCTGGAAGACGGCAAAACGCGCCATCGTCCACCTATTGCTCAACCACGGCCAAAACCGTCGTTTTAACCGCCGCACCCCAGCAACCGAACAACAAACGACTGATGCAGTTTTAGAACGCGTCAAACTCCTGAAGGCGGTAAATTATGGACACTGTCGGCGCAACCTCAACTCTGCGCGAACTGGCTGCCGCCATCGACGGCCGCAAACTCTTCATCGGCGTAGATTCCGCCCCCATGCACATCGCCGCTGCACTGGACAAACCGCAAATCGCTCTGTTCGGTCCCTCATGGCTGGACAGATGGCATCCCTATTCCGACAATGCCGAGGTTATTTGGGCGGGCGATATCGGCGACCTACCCCACTCCCGACAGCATCAACACATCCGGCAACATACGCCTGCTCAAAAGCCATTTCCGCTGGAAGCCGTGGAACAAAAATCGCTGAAAAGCTGGGTTTAAAACAAAGAAACTTAAACAAGAAAGGTCGTCTGAAACCCCAAATCCGTTTTCAGACGACCTTTTCATTACACGAACGACAAAAATTCAATATTTCCCCAAACTCGCCCTGCCGCATCGTCTCCCATATGTGCCCGCATGAAGCGACTATGCCAAACTGTGCGCGACAGGTTGCGCGAACCCACTGGCGTGTCCTGTTCCGCCTGAAACAACACATTATTTCCACCTCCTATGGGTAGCGAGCCGCGCAAACCGATATAACTGCCCGAATCATATGCGCGCGCGCGATACCGAACTGCCTCCTGATTTGATGCGCGACGCTTCGACGCCGCTTTTGATTTTCGCCATGAGGCGGACTTCTGCTTGTCGCCAACACAGGCAAGCCGTCAAAGCAGCAGCCAAAAATATACAAGGGTTTCATCTTTTTCCGTTCCTTTCAAATATTTCCTACACAACCGGATAGCGATGATAACCAATTTGGCCAACCAGTATATGCCCTCTCTTTGCGTAAAACAAACCATAATCGTGAAACGCGTCTGAAAAGATACCTGCAAACCCATATCCGTTTCCATATTGATTTCACTATAATCCCGGTTTCGCTTCAACAGCATAATCGCGACTTCCGCTTCACAAACCACCCGATCCTCAGAGCATAGACCCCGGCAGCCGCGGTAACCGGCTTCGGCGCCGCTGGACGTCCGTGGCCGCGAGTATTTCTGCATCTGCCTCCGGCTGCATCAAAACTCCTCCTGACGCACCGCTGTCGGAACGCATCGCCGTCATCGTACGCCATATCGATGAAATCATCCGAACCACCAACCGCAACAGGCCGCCGTGGAGCAGGTATTCGTCAACGTCAATCCTGCCTCCACACTCATGCTCGACAGGCGCGCGGCGCGGCATTGGCTGCATTGGTCACGCATGGCTTGCCCGTATCCGAATATACCGCCCTGCGGCAAACAGGCCGTCGTCGGCAAAGGCAAAGCGGCGAAAGAAGCAGACAGCACTATGGTCGCAAATGTCGCCCTTTTCCGGCACGCCTCATCTGACGCCGCTGACGGACCTGCCGTCGCCCTGACCCATGCCTGCGCAACCACGGACTTACACGAAACAGTTGAACCCGAAACGGAATGAAAGTCAACGGGACGCTTCCACGGGCGTAAAAGGTCGTCTGAAACGAGCGTAGCGGGTTTCGCCAAAACAAGCTTTACCCAGACTTACTCCGACTGAACAACAAACCTTTCCGTTATAATTCCTTTTTCCCGCCCCATTCCTCAATAGACGACATGAAAGCCGCCTTTTTCCTCCTCTACTCATCCAGCTCCTGCCCTCTTCATGACACAAAATCGCCGACGTAGTAAGATCCGCCTATTACGCCGTCAAACCGCGTCGCAAAGTCGGCGAGACCAACCTAGAAAATGCTTTCTGAATGGAGCGAAGACATGCGCCGAAGCCGTGCTCAAACGCCATTTTCAGCACATGGCAAAGCTGATGCTCGAATACGGCTCATGCTATACGCACCCGCAGACAGACTGCGCAAGTTTTCTGTGCATTATCAAGACAAACACCATCTCGACGACGCACTGCGGCGGGAGAAAAAGTCATCCTGCTTTTATCCGCATTTCACTGCATCTGAAATGGCGTTTACACCCTCACTCAGGACGTGCCGCTGACCAGCATGTACTCGCACCAAAAACAAAAGCGTTGACGAACAAACTCAAAGGCCGCCACCGCCACAACAACGTCTTCCTCATCGGCCGCACCGAAGCGCCTGCGCGCGATTATCGCTAACTGCGCAAAAGCGACGCCCCTTCCTTTACCTGCCCGACCAAGATTTCGGCCGCAATCGACCCATTTTCGTCAACTTCTTCGGCATCTCACCGCCACGACGACAGGCTTAAGCCGCACCGCCAGCATGACGAAAGCCAAAGTCATCCCTCGCCATCTCCGACGCGCAACGCCGACAACACCGTTACGCTGCGCTCTATCCGGCATGGAAAACTTCCTCAGACGAGCGTTGTAGCTGACACCCAGCGTATGAACGACTTTATCGAAGCGCGGGTGCAAGGAAAATCCCGAACAGTATTTTGCTGCAAATAAACGCTTCAAAACCCGTCCGAAGGCGAAATGTGATTTTATTGAATTACATACAGTTACATGCAAAAACAAAGCCCGTCATATGCGGGCTTTTATTATTTCATTAAATCGAAAAATCAGCAACGATAGTAACAAATTTTAATTGAGAATTTTTCACATTAACTCTGGTTTGACAAATATACATTCAGCCCTATTGCCCTAAATACCACGAAACAAATCAAACCAAACTCAAAAACATAAAAGAATATGCGAAACTTTAGTTAATATGTTAAATTTAATTTTATTTAAAATCAAACTGTTATAAAATAACATTTCAGTAGAATCAATTGCAATAAATAACCTAATGAAAATATAATGCTCAATTGAGTGACAAATACTTTATTTAAAATAAAAATATAAATATAAGATTTATATTTTCAAATAATTTATATTTTTTGAAATATTATAAATATAAATTTAGCATAGAAAGATAATATAAACTACTTGGCAAACCGAAATTTCGAGTAAATTTTGCCACATCGAATTGCCCGACGCACTGACAGATTTGATATCTGAGCCCAGCAGCAATCTTTGATTGTGCAGGGATGTTCCGAGCTTCTCTCCTCGAACAAAGTTTACCCGCACGGAGCGAGCTGCAGGTAAAGCCGCAGGCGAAAGCCTGTATTGTTTGTGAAGCTAAATCTTGATTTGAGGTATTGGGGCAATCCTGTGGGGGATTGCCTCCTTTTTGTTTTCCGCCTGTAAGCTCGGCCCCATAGCAGACTTAACCCCTAAAGCTGTTTGATTTCAAAATTCTACCCCCATAGAACAAAAAATAATACGCAGATAGGATTTGAATTCATGGATGAAATTTAAATCAGTACAGCATTGCCTGACTCAAACTTTGAAGAAAAACAACCTCAAAGATACATAACACCAGCAACCGGTTTGATACTGTCTGTCCCTCTGTGGCTCCTGCATCTCATCCCGATTTTAAACTTTCAGCCCGTTCTATTAAAACTCGCGTTTAAAGAACGAAAGGTCGTCTGAAAGCCCAAATTCAAGGTTTTCAGACGACCTTTCGTTTGCACACCCGTTAACGGATGTCCATAGGCGCGAAGGATTTGACGGTCGTCTACGGCTTGCGACGGGCCGGAAGTCTTCCAGCGGCGAGCGGCAGGGCGCTGGGCCGTCGACGGCTTGGCCTGGTCGTTGGGGTGTGATCTGAGGAAGAGGCCCGCGAGGCGGGTTGCCATGCCGCGAGTGCCAAGTCCAGCACTTGCGCGCCGTCCGCCGGATGCGGCGGCACCGATTCGCGTTTGCAGGAATGGGTAACGTCGAAGATGACGGCAGCCGCCGCAGGTTTGCTTCACGACGCCGAAGCCGAGCATATCGACGACGAGGTTGTCGTAGCCGAAGTTGGCCTGCGTTCGCAGAGGATGATCGATCGCGGCCCGCTTGGAATTTTTCGACGATGTTTTTCATCTGCGAGGGGCTGAGGAACTGGGGTGATGCTGATGACGTTGCCGGTTTTTGCATGGCGACGACGAGGTCGGTCGGCGGGCGAGGAAGGCGGGCGTTGATGACGTCGCAGACTTCGGCGACGGGGGCGCATTGGTAGGGTTCGTGGACGTCAGCGATGACGGGGTACGTCAAACTCGCGTTTGACAGTTTGAAGATATGCTCGTCCGCCGACGCCGCGAAGGAGTGGATGGAGGAGCGGGTTGGCCGTGGTCGAAGGAGGCTTCACAGGGGATGCGAGCTTTGTCGGTCACTTTGACGTGTTGTTCGCAGGTTTTGAGGGTGGAATCGAGGTCTCTAAAACGTTGATGCCGCTGAACAGGGTAAAGGGAGGTCGTCGCCGACGCGCAGGTTGTTGATGCGGATGTTCGCGATGATGGGGCTTTCGAAGGTCGTCTGAATGAGCGAAAGGTCGTCTGAAAAGCGATTTTGCGGTTTCAGACGACCTTGTGTTTTTATAGGACAGCGTGCGGCGGCTCGCAGGAAAGGATGTCGCGATTTTCGTTGTGTCCGTCCAGGACGACTTTGGGTTCGTGCGCGGCGATTTCGGGTTCCGGACAGCATGACGTAGGACATGATGATGACGATGTCTTTTTGACGAGCGTGCGGCGGCACTGTTGAGGGCAGACGACGCCGCCGCCGCGTCTGCCGGGGATGGTGTGGTTTTCGAAGCGTTCGCCGTTGCTGTTGTTGACGATGGCGACTTTTCGTTGACGAGATGCCTGCGGCGTCGAGCAGGTCTTGGTTCATGCATAGCGCTGCTGACGTAGTTAAGGTCGGCTTCGGCAACGGTGGCGCGGTGTATCTTGCCGCCGAGCATGGTGCGGAACATGGGTTTCCTTTTGGTTTGGGATTGCGGGTGCAGACGCATAGTGGATTAAATTTAATCAGGACAAGGCGACGAAGCCGCAGACAGTACAGATAGTACGGCGAGGCGAGGCAACGCCGTACTGGTTTAAATTTAATCAGATTATAAGGTCGTCTGAAAATCAAAAGCCGTCACTATAGTGGACTTCCCTGTAAATTCATAATGATGCTTGAGCGTTTTTCAGACGACGGTTGTTTTATCAACCCAACCTCTTCAGCCAGCGCAAATATAGCGTATCCGCGATACGTCTTTTGAACAGATTTGCGGGCATTCAGCTGTGGTTGGCGATGATGTGGATTTCGCGGCAGCATGGCGTCTGAGGCTTTTGATGGCGATGCGGATTTCGTCGTCGCGGCAGAGCTTTCGTTCCAGAGGTATTGGCGGGCGATCCGTATTGCACGCAGGCGGCATGTTGCTTTTTCCAGCAGCAGCTGCCGATTTTTCGGCTTCTTCGCGGGTCGGGGCGGTGGTGGTAAACCGATGACGGGTTTAAACGCAGACATTTCAGACGACCCCATCGCTTTTTAAAACCTCGATGGTTCCTTTTGTATTTCACTCCAGTATCCGACGCAGCATCGTATTTGTCTTTTTGGCGGTGCCACGGCTGTTTTCGTCGAGTCCTTCGTATAACCGCTGGATTCAAGGATGCTGACTTCACGGTTTTGCTTCTGGGGAAACCAAGATGAAAGTTGACGGGTTTGATATTGCGATTTTCGGATGCGCGTATTCTGCCGGATTGATGGTTTGTGGCTGTGGGGAGGGTAGCGCGCGGCAGGGCGGGGATGATGGCGCGGATGGACATGGGTGTTTTCCTTTATTTGTCAATTTGTGGTAGATATTAGGGGATTTGTTTTTAGACGACTCGTGGGCAGCCCACGCCACGGGTTAGTTATTTTCGGACGACCTTTGTGCGTGCAAAGCCCTCGCTACGAGGTCTGCGCCTGTTTGGGCAGGCGCGGTTTTGATTATTTGAAATTCAACATCGGCCAACCTTTTTGCTTTTGGCTTTGTTCCAACCGGCATCGGGATTGACGGCGACGGGTTCGTTGACGACGAGCAGCGGCAGGTCGTTTTGGAGTCGCCGGAAAAATAGGTTTTGCCATAGTTGAGCGTTTCGCCGCGTTCGGCGAGCCATTGGTCTGGGCGATTTTGCGCGGTTTTAGGCTGGTGCGCTGATGTAGTTGCCGGTGTAAGGGCCGTCGGCATCGGTTTCGAGTTGTGCAAACCGATGATGTTGATGCGCTGAAAAGGTGGCAGGTGATGAAGTGATGATGAACTCGTTGGTTGAGGAGATGACGAGGCTTATCACCCGCCATTTGCGAGACTCTGCACCAGCATACGCTGCATGGGCGAGATGTGGGCGGATGACCCGCCATAAATTGCGGCGAATTCCGCCGTTTTCTTTGCTGTAACGGGCGAGCGGGCGAGGTGGAATTTCTGAGGAAGGCGTCGATATCGAGGCAGCCGTTTTGGTAGTCGTAGAATTTTTCGTTTTGCGCTTCGGTTTCGGCAGCGTCAACCAGCCTTGATGAGGCATTGCGGCCAAGAGTGGTCGAATCGCGTTGATGAGGGTGTTGTCGAGGTCGAAGATGGCGAGGTTTTATCTGGGTTTCCTGTTGTTTCAAAAGCTCGCGCGAAGCGGCAGGCGCATGCTGTTTGCCCATGAGGACGGCGTAGTTGTCCAGCGTGTTGAGCATCTGCATCAGGGCTGTCCATGTCGCGCCGCCAGTGGTTGAGCAGGTCATTCGAAGATTTCAGTTATGGTAATTTGGCGGGCTGCGGCCATGTGACGAGCGCGTCGATTTTTCTCGATCGGTCAGGGTTTGACCTCGGGAACGAGGCAGTACGCCACGCGGGTGCGCAAGTCTGCGATGACGAGCCGTTAGCGTGTGTCGGCTTAACAGCAAAAGCCTTTTGCCGCTGTTGTGGAAACGGCTGAATACGCAAAACAGAAGGGCTTTGTTCTCTCGTTGCCCAGTTTTTCGATTTGTCGATGGCGAGGTGGATTCGGCTTCACGGCGGCTTCGGTCGCGAGTCGCGGCGGCGTCGATATAGACGGCTTTTCTTCCGCGTCGAGTGCTTTTTGGGCGACCCACGCGCGCAGCAGTGGCTTGCCCGCGCTTCTTCGCCCCAGACGTAGATAAACGGTCGCTGATGTTGTAAACACAGACCAGTTCGGCATTTTCCGTTCCGGAGGAATTTGTCGAAACTGGATAGCTGCGTCGGCGAAGTCGACAGCTGGTTCACAGCTGGCATACCGGATGGGTGGAATCGGGTTTATTGTACGTTGCTCTTTGTCAGGGCGCATCTACGCGCGGGTCGCGGAAAAAGGGGCGCGCGGCATGGGTTTTCATATGCAATGGCGGACATTTGGCGACGCGTCTGTTTTCAGACGACCCCCGTCTTTTTAGTTTCAGAAGATTTCGTGATTTTCGACCCTTATTGATTTTATCCGCCATCGACCAGCATTTGGTCTGAGATTTCGGCGCACATGGCGCGATTTACGCGGAAGTTGTGATTATTTTCACGAAACCGGTTTGCGGTTACGCCGTTTCTACCGGGAGATTCGCGTTTGCCGCGGGCGGGATTGCCGCGGTCGGCAGCACTGAATATTCATGTCATGATTGCGCTGCTTTTGGCCGCCGCGATTTTGGAGCGATGCCGCCAACTTCACGACGCAAATCGGGCGCAAAACTCGCCAACCCCTGATTCCAAAAATCTTCCGTCAGTCGTATCTGGAGAAAAACCCACGCGTTCTCACGAAAACACGGCGAAACCATCATCATCGCCCGCTTCGTCCTGATTGTGTGACGTTCGCCCCGTTTGTCGCGGCATGGGCAGCATGCACCACGGCACTTTCATCCGCTACAACATCATCGGCGCGGTATTGTGGGTCTTGTCTGTTTTCCATGGCGATTTCTTCGCAACATTCCGGTTGTCAAAAATACTGGCTTTAGCGCGATAGTCGCGATGATCGTGATTTATCTTGCCGGGCGCTTGTCAGTCATCCGGCGAGAAGGGCGGCGAAGGCAAAAAATTATTTTGAACTAAGCATGGTCGTCTGAAAACGTTTTTCAGACGACCTTTGCAATCGTTCCAAGTTTTATTGATAAATCCGCCCGTCGTTCCAGCCAGCCGTCGGTATGGCGGCCTGTGGGGTCGTGGTGCGTCCATTTGAGGACGCCGCCCTGCTCCGACCATTCGTATTCGCCGTAGAAGCCGACTTTATCGTCAAGCTCTTTGATTTTGTCGGCGAGGTCGATGTTGCGCGCCACAAAAGCGTTTGCCCACTCGACAGCTTCAAGATAAAAACGCCGATGGCGCGTGCCTTGCTGTCGTCGGCAGCGTTTTGAGAACCGTACCCGGCGCCTTCACCTGAATATCGCTCTCTGGTTTTCGAAAGGCTTTGCTGCAATATTTGTTCCGCGCTGCCTCGCCCCTGCTTGGCGGTCGGATTTCGGCTGTTTGGTTGCGATGATTCAGATCGTTTGTAGTTGAGACCGCTCGGATTGGCGTTTTTCCCGCTTGGGTTTGGGGCCGCGTTTGGGTTTGTACGGCATCCGCTGCCCGACCTCGTCGCCCCTGCTAGGCATGATAAACCGATTACCACGGCGGCAACAATCAGTATCCAAAATCCATTTGTTTTATTCATAAAATCCATGCCTGATGCCCGGACGGTTCATCGGGCATAAATTATTTTGAAAGGAGCAACTCACGATAACGTGAGCCGCCATTATATGCTACAAAACCGGCGGAAAAATCAGCATTCTCAGTCCGATACCCGAAGCGGCGGCGTAATCACACTTTTTGTTTCCCTGACTGTATTTCATTTCGTATTTGATGTCGTTCAGGATCACGTTGTAATCCAAAAGCTGTTCCACCAAATCGGGCGCCTGCTCGCTGAGGGTTTGTTGAGCCGGTAGGTAAACAGCGCCATTTGTTTCTGCACGGCGGTGCGTATCATGCCGTTGACGGCGTCGGCGACGTGCGGGCGCAGGCGTTTGATTAAACGCTCGCTCAGGTCTTGCTCGGAATGCAGAACACTTCCTGCGGTTGATAACCTGCGTGGTTCAACACGTTGATATGGACGGCAATCGGCGGCGTCTGTCTTTTTGGGGTCGTCTGAAACCCGTTTTGCGCCTGCGGATTTTCGTTTCAGACGACTCTTCGCCTCTGCTTTTGCCAGCGCGTCAAATTCGACCGTTTTACGTTTCGGGTTCAGCTCAAACCGTGCGTGGATCTCGATTTCGCCTGTCGGACGCGCTCATTTGCAGCGAAGACGCGCGTTCAGCCAGTTTTTCCTGCAATCACCATCGCATCGGTTCCGCCGTTTCAGCGGCTTCTTCCTCCAGCATGGCGTTGTGTTCCTCCTGCCATTTGCGCAGATATTCCGTCAGCACGGCATCGCGGTTGGCATCGTCGAGCTTGACCGACTTGGCTTTTGGGCTTCTGCTCGAAGGCTGTTTGAGACTCGCGCACCATGCGCGCGTGTGTGGTGCAGTCCAATTGGCGGGTTTGCCGCAGCTTTTTCCAAGCGGCTTTCCCAATCCAGGCTTTCATCCGTTTGTTGTGGCGTATCGGGACGATTCGCATCCATTTAGCTTTTCGTTCTTCCGTTGTGTCATTTTCTTACCACGCGCATAGCGAATGCCGTGATCGGCTATAATGCGGTATTTTTAACAGATTCAGGAACACATCATGAGCAGCATCGAACAACGCCTCGAATATCGAAGAAGCCAACGACGTTTTGCGATGCAGAACCACGTCCTCGCCACCGTCCCCTCAAAGGTCTCGATCCGTTCGGGCTGCCGTCCGACATGGCAAACGAAGCCGTCGAGTCCATCCAGCTTGCCTTTGAAGACGCGCTCGCCGACTGAACTACGAAGACAGCCCGCATACCGACCTCTTCCATGACGTAACCTACGCTTTTTCTCCGCGAAAAAGACCACCGACGCGTAGCGACTTCCTAAAACCGTGTTAAACTATCCGTTTATTTATTAATATCCGTAAAGAAGGAAACCTCCCATGAACATGAAAAATGGATTGCAGCTGCCCCTCGCCTGCCCGCGCTGGCACTCCTTGCCCGCGGCGGCCAAAGCAAAGACGCTTCCTCGTCAGCCCCCTAAAGCCGACAAGCGTACCGCGTCGCCGCCAACGCCGAATTCGCCCCTTTCGAATCATTGATTCCGCTGGCAACGTTGAAGCGTTTCGACGTCGATTTGATGAACGCGATGGCAAAAGCCGGCGGATTCAAAGTCGAATTCAAACACCAGCCTTGGGACAGCCTCTTTCCCCGCGCTCAAAAACGGCGATACGATATCGTCATCTCCGGCGTAACCATTACCGACGAGCGCAAGCAGTCCATGGATTTCCACCGACCCTTATTTTGAAATCACCCAAGTCGTCCTCGTTCTGTAGGTAAAAAGTCGCCTTCAGACGACCTCAAAAACATGGCGAAAGTCGGCGTCGTCGCCGGACACAAACTGGCGACTTCTCCGTTTCCAAACTCTTGGGCAACGACAATCCTAAAATCGCCCGCTTGAGAGCGTTCCTTGGTCATCAAAGAGCTGGAAAACGGCGGCGTGGATGCCGTGAGCAGCGACAGCGCGGTCATCGCCAACTATGTGAAAAACAACCCGACCAAAAAGCATGGACTTCACCGCGCCTGATTTCACGATTGAAAACCACGGCATTGCCGCACGCAAGGCGACGAAGCGACCGTCAAAATGCTGAACGAAGCGCTGAGTACGCGACAGCGGCGAATCACGACAAAATCCATCGCCAAATACTTCGCCAAAGAAGGCGGATAGCGGCAGCCGCCAGCCAAGCTATGCCAGCCAACCTGAAGCAGCCAAATAATCTGTTTCAACGTTCTGTATATTAAGAAAGGTCGTCTGAAAGCCTGTATCGCGGGTTTTCAGACGACCTTTTGTTTAATGAGCCGGCCATTTTATCTCTAATGACTGGCTATACTGTCCCTGCAATTTCCCGACTGACATCTACATCGTCCCAAGAGATTCAAACGTTTTAATCGTTTGCAACGGCATTGCAAGATTTTTGCCGAAAACTTCAATACCCTTTGAAAGTGAATTCTATGTCCAATCAGATAGAACAACACCTGACTGGCGCCATCGCCGCCGTAGTATATGCTGATGAAGTGCGATGCTGCGATAACTGCATTGACGGCAGGCCGTGCGCCGGTTACAACAAGAAGGATGGCGCGTGGCCGGACTATTAAACCGATAGACAACGAAGGTAAGCACAGCAATTCGGAGCTGGCTTCCGTCGCAGACAACCGGCGCTTTTCCATCTTCCAAAAATCTCGGCAACCATTCCAGCGGCTGCGAACTAGACGCCGGGCGCACTGGCGGCGGCAGGTTCGCGATTCCGCGTAGCCATAGCGGAAGGTACGGATCTGGTAGTCATTAACAAATTTGGTCATGCGGAAATCGATAACCGCGGTTTGTTGTTGTCGGAATACCTGGCCGCCATCAGCGGGCATTCCGGTTTTGACTCACCTACACAGCAAATACCTGCCTGATTGGCGAAGCTTTTCAGGCGGAGGAGTGGGGAACTGCCCAGATACCGATACCGTTCTTGACTGATAAAAGCAATCCGTCAAAACGAACCTTGTTTCTAAAATGTTAATCCGCCACGGCAGGCTGGCTGCCTTATTCACACGCGTATTTTCCATTTTATGGCTATGAAGTCTGCCGCTTTCACCGCCTTCCTTATTTTTGTAATCCGACCGCAACATCACTCTCTCTACTGATACTACTAAAGTAGTATATACTTTTAATCTTAAGCTAGTCCTTCCCCTTATTTTTGCTGTTTCAGGCTACGCTTTATGCATATTTTTCTTGTATGCGCTCCTATAAACTCTTAAGCGTCAAGATTTTTAAAATAAGCTACCATTACCACCCCCATAATTAACGGCCATGTTCAAATGGTTTTGCTAGACAGGTCATCTGGAAAACCAAACCGAAAGGAACACTCACCATGAAAATCAGAGCCAAGTCGGCATGGTTCTGAACTTAGACAAATGTATCGGCCGCCACACCTGCTCCGCTACCTGTAAGAACGTCTGGACTTCCCAGACGGCGTAGAATATGCGTGGTTTAACAACGTAGAAACCAAGCCCGGCATCGGCTTTCCGAAAAACGAAGACCAAAACAAATGGAATGGCGGCTGGGTGCGCAAACCCGACGGCAAACTGGTACCCAAAACAAGGCGGCAATTGAAGATTTTGGCAAATATTTTTGCCAACCCCAACATGCCGCAATCGACGACTACTACGAGCCGTTCACCTACGATTACGAGTCATCTGCAAAACGCGCCGAAATGAACACGCCGCCGACCGCCCGTCCTGTCTCCGTGCTCACCGGCATGGACAAAGTGGAATGGGGTCCGAACTGGGAAGCACGATTTGGCAGGCGAATTTGAAAAACGTGCAAAAAGACGTACTCGTTTGGCTGGGCATTCAAAAAGACATGCACGCCGCGTTCGAACAAACTCCTTTATGATGTACCTGCCGCGCCTGTGCGAGCACTGTTTTGAACCCGACCGCGTAGCCTCCTCGCCCGTCAGGGCAGCATCTACAAACGCGAAGACGACGGCATCGACCGACGACCAAGACAAATCGCCGCGGCTGGCGTAGAGTGCGTATCCGGCTGTCCCTACATCTACTACAACTGACTTCCGGCAAAGCTGAAAATGTACATTCCGTTATCCGCGTATCGATAGGCGGCCAGCCGACCGTGTGTTCCGAAACCTGCGTAGGTCGTGCATCCGCTATTTGGGCGCGTACTGCTGAACGATGCAGACAAAATCGAACAAGCTGCGTCAGTGGAAAATCCTCAAGACCTGTACGAACAGCAACTGGGCGTGCTCTCAACCCGTACGATCCCGAAGTACAACGAGAAGCATTGAAACAAGGTATCAGCCAAAGCTGGGCTTTGATGCCGCCCAAAAATCACCCGTGTACAAAATGGCAATGGAATGGAGTAGCATTCCTGCTACACCCGGAATACTCGCACCTTGCCAATGGTTTGGCACATCCCGCCGCCTCTCCGGATTCAATCGCCATCGAAAACGGCCTGGTGCGAAAACGGTATTATTCCAAGCGTGGATGAAATGCGTATCCCGCTGAAATATCTGGGCACAACCTGCTCACTGCCGGCAAAATTGAGCCAATCAGCAAGCATTGAGCGTATGATTGCTATGCGCCGCTTCAAACGTGGACTAGCTGGTTCACGGCGAACACCGGCTCAAGCTATTGAAGTGTACCGGCTACACCCTGAAATGGTTGAAGACATGTATCAAATCATGGCTATTGCCAATTATGAAGACCGCTTCGTCATTCCGACTTCACACAAAGAAATGGTTGAAAACAGTTTTCGGCGATAAAGCGAGCTGCGGCTTTACCTTTTCGGTAACGGCCAGCCCGGCGGCAGCAGCGAAGAAAGTTCTGTCTTTGGCAAACGCAAAGGCACACCGATTATTGAACTGTCCCCAAAATCAGGTTCAGACGACCTTTTTAATATTCGACACCACTGAGACCTTTGCAATAACATAGGTTACTAAAATTTTATGCTCAATCTCATTTTTCAAAATGCGAAACCTTTCTGATTTTTTTCCTACTTTTTGCTTAATATTAGGAAGGTTTTAGTCAATTGAAATGGCACATTTTTTATGCATCAAATTTCGTTAACAGACTATTTTTGCAAAGGTCTCCACTTGATAGAGGAACAAAGGTAAGCACACAATAAAGCGCACCTGAGGTGATTTCAAATCAGCCACATTCTTTTGTGGATCGGATCATGGTCGCCTGAAAAAGCCAAACCAGCTTTTCAGACGACCTTCTTCCATTCTTTTTCTAAATCTAACGCTTTTAAAACGCTTGCCGACTTTCACACCGCCTGCGGTGTCTTTTAGAGCGTGGCAAGCTGCGCGGTCATGGCTTGAGCGCTTGGAATCAGCGGTTTGCATCACGGCTTTGGGCGGCTTCCTTGCCCAATGTGTTTGCCATATATTGCCAGCGGTTTGCCAAATCGGATTGGCAGGGATTTGGAAGCTCGTCGCGCAGTTCGTCCACGAGGTCGGACGGTTGCAGACGAGGACGATGTCGCAGCCTGCCGTGAAAAAGGCGTTTGCGCGTTCTTTGATGCCGCCCGCTGCGCCCGCGCCTCCCATGGTGAGATCGTCTGAAAAGATAACGCCTTTAAATCCGATGTCTTGGCGCAGGATTTGTTTGAGCCATTTTCGGAAAAACCGGCGGCTTTGCGTCAATTTGCGTGGATAAACGACGTGCGGGCATGATTGCCGCCATGCCTTCATCGCTGCTTAAGGCGCGGAACGGAATCATGCGTCGGCGGCCCCGTTCGGCAAGGCTGCGCGTGTCTTCTGGTTGTACCAGATGGCTGTCGCCTTCAACGAATCTGTGTCCGGGGAAGCGTTTGCTGCGTAGGATTTCGTGCCGCCCCTGGTTCAGACCTTTTGCAGGGCAAGGGCGAGTTGGTTACGGTGTCGGCATTGCGGTGGAAGCTGCGGTTGCCGATGACGGGCATGTTCCCAGTCGAGGTCGAGGACGGGTGTGAAGGAGAGGTTCATGCGCCGCAGGCGGTCAGTTCCGTTGCCACTACCCAGCCGACCTGCCGGTTTTTCTTTGGCGGCGGCTTTTCGCCTTCGGCATCCCAAATTCGCCCCAAGGTGTCGCTATGGCGGGCAGTCGAAGCGGCTCTCTCGATGAAGCGTTGCACCCCGCCGCCCTTTCGCATCGACGGCGATGATGAGTTCGGCGCACGCTTTTTGATTTCTTGAACCAGGGCTTTGAGCTGCTCAACGTTCTGAAAGTTGCGGCGGAACAGGATGACGCCGCCGATGGACGGGTCGAGCAGGCGTTGTTTTTTCTTCTTCGGTCAGACAATAGCGGCGACGTCTGCCAGTGACGGGACCGCGCGGATGGAATGGGGAGCGTTCATTTTTGCGTTCCTAGTCGTTTCAGACGACCTTAAAGTGCCAAAGGTCGTCTGAAAAACGGGAAAACACATCAGGCAGCTTTGTGCCTTTTTGTCTTTCAGCGTAGTGAAGATGAGGCGGTCGCGACGACGCCGGTTGCGAAAAAGCCCAGCCGCCGATTGAGTCATGCCCAACACGAGGTAGCTCTACCGCCGCCGCGCCTGCGACAGTCAGGGCGTAAGGCAGTTGCGATGTAACGTGGTCGATGTGGTTACAATGCGCGCCGGTGAAGATACAGGATGGTGGTGTCGGAGATGGGCGAACAGTGGTCGCCGCACACCGCGCCCGCCATGACGGCGGACATACACGGACAAACTACGCGAGGCATCGACTTTGACTGCCATCGCGGCGGCAATCGGTGCACAATGCCGAACGTCCCCAGCTTGTGCCTCGTCGCAAACGCCATCACGCTGGCGAGCTAGTGAAGAGGATGACGGGCAGGAAGCTGGATGGATATTGTCTGCAACCAGTTTGGAGAGGTAGTCGCCGGTGTGCATTTTCGCCGACGACGGTGCTGATGAGCCAAGCGAGAATCAGGATGATAATCGCGTTGAACATCGAAGCCATGCCTTGAAGGATGGCTGATAGTCGTGCGGCTGACGGTACCGAGTGCAGAGGATGACGGTCAGTACGCCGCAAGTGCCGCCGAACACCAGCGAAGTGTTCACATCGGTATTTTCAAACGCGCCAAAATAGTAAAGGTTTCGCTTGCCTGCGCACCTGTGTAAATCATGGCGGAAACGGTGGAGACGATTAACTACAAACCGGAAAGTAATCAGCGCGTAAACCCCTGCCTTTGGGGTCGTCTGAAACGGCGGTTTCGTCGTGAACTTCCTGCAATGCCGCCCTTCAAAGCGCGCCATCGAGCCGATGTCGAAGGAGAACCATGCGACGATGAACACCATCAACAGGGCAAACAAGGCGTAATAGTTCATCAGGCTCATGGCGACGAACGTACCCATCGGCGTGTATCCGGGCGAGTGGTGGGTCATGAGTAAACCCGCCAGCGTGGCGCGATAATCGAAGCGCCCCAGCTTGAAACCGGCATCAGTACGCACATGGGTGCGGCGGTGGAGTCAAGGATATACGCCAGTTTGGCGCGGGAAACTTTGAATTTGTCGGTAACGGGCGGGCAATCGCACCGACGGCGAGACTGTGGAAATAGTCGTCGATAAAGGTAACGAACACGAGGCAGGCAGTCAGCATTTTCGCGCCGCGCCGTCCTTGATGTGTTGCTTTTGCCCGGTTGGCAAATGCCTGATTGCCGCCTGAAAAAGTCAGGAAGCGAGGTAAAATACCGAGCAACAATAAGAAAATCAGAATCTTAGGTTTTCCCAGCGACCAATCGCCATCCGCCCAAGCCGAGTCCGACCACCATGTCTTTCAGGATGCGTCGTCCGTCAATCAGCTGCCGCCGACCAAAAAGGCAACGCCGACCAAAATACCGATACCCAAAGACAGCAGTACGCGGCGGGTACTGACGGCAGCGCCAACGCCAAAAACGGCGGCACGACGGCTCAAAACGAATTCGAATAATCAATCAGTTGCATAATATATATAATAGGAAGTCAATCGAGCGGAACGTTAGACGACCTTTGTATTGATATGATTGTTGACAAACACCCTGAAGAGCAAAACAATCAAAAACCTAAACAAATCAATCCATTGCCAAAATTGCAAAAATACCCGCTACCTAAGGATGGCGGGTATTCTATCATTGAATGGCGTTTGCGTTGCGTCTTATTGCAGGGTCAATGCAAGGCGTATGGATGTCGTCGCGCTGAACCAGCAGCGGCACATTTTTGCCCGCCCCCTGCCAACGCGCTGCGGAAGCTCGATTCGTCGCTGACGCTGATTTGGCTGACAGCGAGGATTTCGTCGCCGCGTTTGAGTCCGGCACGTTCCGCCGCGCCGCCGACACGGAAACAATCAGGCGGCTTTTTGCCTGCGCCTTCATCGACGCGCGCAGGGTCAAACCCGTATTGTCGACGGTGCAGCCGTCCGCCGGATTTGCCTCGTTGCGGCTGCTCGGTAGCGCGCGAAGAAGTTTCGTTCTGCTCCGCCATGCTGCCGAGTTTGACTTTCACATTAATCTTCTCGCCTTTGCGCCACACTTCCAGCGTGATTTTCTTACCCGGCAGCATCGAGCCGACCATGACCGGCAAATCGCTGACACGCGCACTTCTTTCGCCGTTGACGCTGCGGACGATGTCGCCCACTTGCAATCCTGCCTGCATTGCAGGGCTGTTCGGCATCACTTTGGCAATCAACGCGCCGCTGGCTTTTGTCCAAGCCGAACGATTTTTGCCGATCGTAAGACACTTCCTCGAATAATCACGCCCAACTCGACCGCGCTGAACCTTGCCGCTGGTTTTCAACTGTCTCGGCAACGTCTCATCGCCACATCAATCGGAATCGCGAAGGAAATGCCCATAAATCCGCCGCTGCGGCTGTAAATTTGGGAGTTGATGCCGACCACCGACCTTTCCAGGCTAAAACAGCGGACCGCCCGAGTTGCCCGGATTGATGGCGACGTCGGTTTCGGATGAAAGGCGTGTAGCTTTTCGTTCGGCAGGCTGCGGCCTTGGCAGACACGATGCCTGAAGTGACGCTGTTGTCAAAGCCGAACGGCGCGCCGATGGCGGCAACCCACTCGCCCGGTTTCAAATCTTCGGATTGCCGATTTGACGACGGGCAATTCTTCCGACGCATCAATCTTCAACAGCGCGACATCAGACTGCGTATCCGAACCAATCAGCTTTGGCAGTGTATTCGCGCTTGTCGTTGAGCAGGACTTTTGATATTGCCCATGCCGGCGACGACGTGGGTATTGGGCGGAGATATAGCCGTCTTTGCTGATGCGATGATGCCGGAGCCGAAGTTCGAAATCCTCGCCTGCAGACTGGTCTTCCGGCATATCGGGCATATTCGGGACAAGGCGTTTGAAAACTCGTAAAACGGTCGTTGTCAGAAATTGGCTCAAATCCATACCCTGCTCTTCAGACTCGCCTGCTGCCTACGGATCGTCTCTGCGGAGAAGCTGATATTGACCACCGCCTGACCCTTCATTCTGCACCAATTGTCGAAAATCGGGCAGCAGCATGCCGACACTGCCGTCGTCTTTGGAAGGTTCGATTCTCTGTACGAATTCTTCGCTTTTACTGTCGCCGCCGAAGAAGCTGCTGATTTTTGTCGCAGCCGCCCAAAAGCCAGCGCTAGAAGCTGTTATCGTGCGCAAAGTAATTGTATTTGTTCATTTTTCGCGCACCGCGTTTCCTTTTCCGAATAACGGATTGTGTTCTTGCATCTTAAAAACCGTCGTCTGAAACTTTTTAATCGTTTCCAGCCCTATGAGTTCGAATTTTACCTTTTACCCATATTTTTCAAGCATTTCATTTTAAATAAAAATGCCTTCAGAAATTTTAACCTAATGGAAAGGTTGTTTTATTGATTGTTTGCAATTTATCAACATTTACATCAACTTCGCGCCATACTCGCATAAATCATTAATTATACATTTCCGCATTGCGGCTTCTGCGCCTTGCAGGTGTAACGTCCGTGCAGAATCAGCCAGTGGTGCGCATCCATCAAAAACTCTTTCGGCACAAAACGCATCAGCTTGTCTTCCACCTCGCAGCATCCCTGCCCGGCGCGATTTTGGTCTCGGTTGGACACTCTGAAGATATGCGTATCAACCGCCATAACGGGATGACCGAACGCCGTGTTCAACACCGCCGTTTGCCGTCTTGCGCCCTACGCCCGGCAACGATTCCAAAGCCTCGCGGTCTTCCGGCACTTCGCCGTTGTATTTTTCCAGCAGGATACGGCAAGTCTGCATGATGTTTGGACTTGGTTTTTGTAAAGCCCGATGAGCTGCTGTACTCCATCACACCGTCCAATCCCAATCCAGTATCGCCTGCGGCGTATTGGCAACCGGAAACAGCTTTGCCGTCGCCTTTGTTCACGCTCCATCGGTCGCCTGCGCCGGAGAGCAAAACGGCAATCAAAAAGCTCGAAGGGCGAATTGAAATGAAGCCGGTGGTCGGATGGGATTGGCAGCGCGGAAACGTTCGAAAAATTTCTTGGCGATCTGTTTGTTCATGGGGATATGGGTAGGATTCGTGTGTGTCTTTATCGTTTGCTCCGATTATATCGCAAAAGGTCGTCTGAAAACGCCAACCGCTTTTTCAGACGGCTACTATCTTCGTGATCCCTATTCTTGACGTTATATTCCATCCTAAAAATGAAGGTCGTCTGAAAATATGTTGGGCAAACTGGATACTTGGCTGATGGAACACCCGAAACGGGATGATTTGCAGCGGTTGGCGGCGTTTTGCGGTCGAATTTTGGTTTTCGGACTGAAAAGAAGCGCGCGCCTGTTTGTTTTGCAGGTTTGTTTTTCATCGCCATGTTCCTGATTCCGGAAAAACAGGCTGGCTGGGATTTCACGCCAGACCTGCGCTGATTTTTGCAATCTCCGTACAGGTTGCGATGCTGTATTTCGTTGGAAACGTGGGACGAAGTGAAATCGATTACGCTTTTTCACTCTGGTGGGCTTTGCTGGAGTGGTTCAAAACATCGGGCGACATCCAGTCTTGGAGCTATCCGGACGAGGCATACACCAAAATCGGCGGCGTGCCGCTGTTTGCAGGTTTTATGTATGCGGCGGTCGGGGCTACATCGATCAGGCTGGGCGGCTCTTTAATATCAGAATCAAAAGCCATCCGCCGTATTGGTTGAGCACATCTGTGCGCGCTGGCAATTTTATCAATCACCATCATCTATCTCGGCGACTACCGCTGGTATCTCGCCGCCTTCGCACTCGGGCTGTATGCGCGGACAACCGTTTTATACACGCCCTCATGACACCACCCGAAAAATGCCGCTTCTGCTGTCTTTTCGCCGATCGGTCATTTGGCTGGCGGAAAATTTGGGGACTCGGTTCGGCGTTCGTTATCCCAACCAAATCGGCGCATGGGCATCGGTACATCAGCAAATGGAGTTCGTGGGCTTTTGCTATGATGATGACGTTTACCATCGTGGCAAATTTAAAACACATCAAATACACCATCGCTGTTTCTAAAAGATTAATATTCGATACTGAAAGGTCGTCTGAAAACGCTGCTCCACTTTTTCAGACGACCCTTCCTATTCCACTTACGCTTCTGCACATCCACATCCACCGACCATCTGATTTTTGCCGTCGCGGTTTTGCTGCAACACCTGCACCCACAAACTCACGGCGCGGTGCAAATCCTGTCGATGTTGATTCGAGGAAGATTGTGCGTTCGCGTTCGGCAGGCGCACCATCAGCATGGGGGCGGCGCCGATCCGAGACGCTTTTCAGCAAAAAGCGGGGCGAGGGTTTCTTTGGCGGCGTTGAGAAATTCCATCGCATCGGCAACGCGCGGCGCGTCGGCGCGGACGGCGGTCTGGAAACCGAAAGGCGGCGATGGCGAACATTTGCCGCTCGTTCAATTCGTTTTCGGCAAACACGGCATAGTCTTGCGCTTTGACGGCGGCAAAGACCGGGATGTTCGGGCAGTTGTCTGTATCAATACCTTGCCGGGTTTGTCGGCACGCCCCGCCCCGCCGGACACCTGCATCAGCTCGGCGAACAGCTTCCGCGCGCGAAAATCTGCGCTGTACAGGCTGCCGTCGGCGTTTAATACGATAACGAGGTTGAGCCGCGCGAAATCATGGCCTTTGGCGAGTATCTGCGTGCCTACCAGAATGATCGATTTTCGTTGTCGGCGATGCGGCGGTACAAATCCGCGTCGTCGTTTTGTGCGCCGTGCTGTCCCTGTCGACGCGGGACGACGGCTGCCTTGGGCAGGAAAGCGCAGGGTTTCTTCGACGCGCTGCGTGCGCGTCCGACGGCGGTCAGGCTCTGGTTGCCGCAGTCGGCATTTGAACGGAATGGGTTCGCGGTGGTCGCAGTGGTGGCAGCGCAGTTGGCGGGCGCGTTTGCGCAGCACCATTTGGCGGAGCAGTTCGGACAGCCGAAGGTATGCGCAGTCGCCGCAAAACAGTGGGCGCGAAGCCGCGCCGGTTGAGGGTACACCAGCGACATCGTCACCGTTTCAGAGTTCTGTTTCAAAAGCTGCAAGGCTTGCGGCGAGAAGCCGTTGTCGAGTTTCAGACGGCCTCGTGAGGATGTTCACTTGCGGCGGTTGCGCGGTGGCATGGGCACGCTCGGTCAGTTGCAGCAGGCGGTGCGCGCCGCTGCCCAGCGGCTCCGTTGGGCGTGGTACTGCCCAACACGACGGGGCAGCCGCTCTGCTTTCGCCCGCCACACCGCCAAATCGCGGGCGTGGTAGCGTAACTGTTGTCCTGCTTGAACGAGCCGTCGTCCTCATCGACCACAATCAGCCCGACATCAGGCAAAGGCGTGAACACCGCCAGCCGCGTGCCGATCACCAGCTTCGCCTGCCCCAACATGGGGTGGCGCGCAGATAATCTCTGCGCTTGCCTGCCGCCATCTGGCGTAACACGGCGTCGGCACGTCGGCAAAACGGTCTTCCACCCGCTTCAAAAGCTGCGGCGGGAGGTTGATTTCGGGCAACAGAAACAACACCCGCCCCCTGCGCCAACACTTTCGCCATCGCATCAAAATACACCGGTCTTGCCGCTGCCGGTAATGCCGTACAGCAGAAACGGCTGGAAGCCGCCAAAGGTCGTCTGAATTTCATCGGAAGCCTTCTGTTGGTCAACGCTGAGCTGAAATTCAGACGACCTCTACAGGTATCGCCGCTTCCGTCGTTTCAATCCAACCCTGTTCCGCCCGTCTTCGATTAATTTCGCCGCCTGCGCGTTTTACCTGCTTCAACGCCGCCATCGTCATCCCGCCCGACAGCAGCGCGTCCCAGAGCTCGCTTTTGTTGAACTGCACCGGCGGCGGCGTTTGCGCCTGCCCGCTTCGTTCAGCGCGTAAAACAACGGCGGCGCGGCATTTCCACCGCGCGTTTCCTTCAAACCCGTGCAGCGCCGCAAACACCGCCCTGCCCCGTCGGATAGTGGTAATAACGCGACGTAAACGAGAGCAATTCACGCCAGCTTTTCGGGCAGCGGCGGCTCGTCCGAAAAGGTCGTCTGAATACTCAAAATCCGCGCGCGCATCCATATCGGGCGCAATATCCGTCACACAATCCCGACCACGGTCTGTTGCGAAAGGCACAGCACCCGCGCGCCCAGCGGCAGCGGCTCGGAATGGGAATAAGTCAAAAGGCCGTCTCGAAAGCGGCACGTTTACAGCGATGCGGTGGTAGATCGTACAAGCAACAAATCGTGCGTATTTTAACAGCCGAAAGCTATTTTCAGACGATAAATTGAGCTTCTCAATACAATGCAGGCATGACAGAGGTTTGATACAATGCGTTTTTGTTGACACACGCCTATATGCTAAAAATGAAAACCAAATTAATCAAAATCTTAGCCCCATCGCTCGATCACCGACCGCGTGCGGCAAACGCCTGTTTCACAGGCAAATGTAGCGCCCTTCAGCCGCCGCCAAGCCCGCCGCCCCCGTGCAGGTAAAGTCGGCGAAGCCTTTGCGAAAGCCCGCCTCGATTTACGAACCCAAAGGCCTGAAAGTCATCAGCGTCAGCGAAACCCCTATTCACAGGCATTTATGAAGTCGTTGTCAGCGGCAAACAAATCATTTACACCGATGCCGCGGCGACTATATGTTCGTCGGCGACCCTCATCGACGTCAACACGCGCAAAAAGCCTGACCGAAGAGCGTGCCGCCGATTTGAACAAAATCGACTTCACCACCCCTGCCTTTTGGATAAAGCCATCAAAGAAGTGCGCGGCAACGGCAAGCTGAAAAGTCGCCGTCTTCTCCGATCCTGACTGCCCGTACTGCAAACGCTGAACACGAGTTTGAAAATGACCGACATCACGATTTACAACTTCATGATGCTGATTCCGAGCCTGCACCCCGATGCGCGCGTAAAGCCGAAATCCTGTGGTGTCAGCCCAACCCGACCGAGCATGTGACCGACTGATGCGCAAAGGCAAATTCCGAGCGCGAAAAGCAATTGCGAAAAATCCCGTTGCCGAAACCACTTCTTTGGGCGAACAATTCGGCTTCAACGGCATCATTCTACTCTCGTCTTCCCGAACGGTCGCAGCCAAAGCGGATACAGCCCCATGCCGCATCTAAAAAGAAATTATCGAGAAAACCAGAAATAAGGGTGCTTTCGACGATGAAGGCTTTCCGTCTGAAAACCCCTACATAAGGTTTTCAGACGACCTTTAACAGGTTATTAGGTAGAACCGTAATCCACGTCAATTGATTTCTACCCTATGGCAACTACCATGAGAAGAATGCCGCAATCCGAATGAGGGTAGATCGGGACCCGATTTTCGGGTTTAATGACGCTTAACTTACAGCCTGAGTCAGCCTATCCAGACAGGCCGCCAAAAGCGACCTGGAAAAACTCTTGCAGCTGGGAGTGATAGCAGAGGTTACGACACTTTTTAAACCGACTTCATTGGCATAACGCAGCATTTGTCCGAATCTCCTCGAGCGTTGCTGACAACAGAGATACCTGATTTTACGCATTTTATAGACAGCCCGAATGGGTCACTTTCAGGTGCATAACCGTGGCAGGCGGCAAGATTGACGATAATGTGCAGGCTGTCGTTGTACCACAGTAATTGTTCGGCGGTACGGCTGATTGCTTCTTCCGTTGCCAAACCGCCGATAATGACGGTATCGGCTTTTTGTGCATCAAAGCCATTCAATCAAACCGGTACTGCGTGCTTCGTTATACACGCGGAAGCATGCGCCAAAAACCATTCTCCCCGCCCAATTCGATTACACGATCATAATCAGCAGATGCCGGCAAACCATCCAACAAATTTGCACTGTGGCGACCACCGCACACATCGGCGGAAACAGCCGTTTTCCCGCGCAAAACATAATCCCCATTGCGTTTAACGACTGCGGCGCAAATACTCTTGATCGATATTGACGTTCTCGACCAAAATCCGCTTATCTGCAATAGACGCTTGGCGGTTTAATTCCTTAACCATGTTTTCCGGCTGATGCAGGAAATGGTTGGCGCTGGCAGCCATGCAGGTAAAGCGGAATTGGGGGTTGAATATCGATAGCAACAGTCGTCGCGACGTGACTCCACACCAGATAAACTCCGGACACTATCTTCGACAAATGGTAATTATCGAACAATCGGTATGTTGAGATGAAACGTGTATAATATCAGGATAATCGGCAAATCGCCAGAAAGTGCTTTAACAATTGGCAAACAATTTATTCCGTAAATAATCTATTTTGCAGTCTACTTTCACTCACAATAAATATCAATTCAACCAGCATAAAATATTTGAAAATTATTTCTTGTTTAATCTTCCTTACTGTCTCTTCTCCCGGCTTTTTACCCTTAAATTCGATGTCGTCCAACAACAACCCAAGAAAAATATAGTTATTTTTGACTTAATCGAATCCAAATGTCTTTAATAAGACATGGCTTGCATAAAACGGATAAAAACGCAACGCATGGATAAACGGCGATCATTCCACCTTCAGCCAACATCTAAAAGCTGTATGACAGGTGCTGTCAGTTCGAAACCTCAAACCTCAGTTTCAGACGACCTTTTCGATCGCTTTAAACAAAAACTACTGTTTGCCGAACTGGCTGTAATCCACCACCATGTGCTTTGGCAGTAATTTTTCTGCTGAAAGCGTTGCCTTCGTCGCCCATCACAATCATCTGCGGCTTGCCGTTGACCGTAATCGAATCAGCAGCTTCGACGTTGGTGATGTGTTGCAGGTTAGGCAGCGAGATTTTGCGAGCTCGTCGGTCGGGTTGCCGCTCCAAGTCCGCAGTTGCGAGAATTTTCTGACCGTTTTCATCCTTCACTTCGTTGGCGATGACGTAGTTTTCTTTCAACACCGGGTCGTAGTTGATGGAACGGATACCGCCGCCGTCGATGTCGAGGATGGCGTCGTCAAACTCAGGTTTGGCGTTGCGCTCGAATACGTCTTTCGGGTTGCTGATGAGATGCCACCGCGCCATATTGTTGAACTCAGGATCGCGGAAGCCCAAGACGAGCGTTTCTTCACGAGGTCGAACGCATGCCTTCGATATTGATCTTCAAAAGGAAACTTCGGCTTTGGTGCGTTCGCGGATGAGGTCGTGCAATTTGTGGTCGGTTTCCAAAACCTCGCGTCAGATTGTCGTAGCTGGTCAGGCCCAACACATTACCGTCTTGGATTTAAAGCGCATCAGGTGTTTCGCGGTCGGGCGAACGGTTTGCCTTTGCAGGGTGCGCGAGTGAAGTGAGCGCGTAGATAAAGCCTTCATCGTCGCGCGCCAATGCTTCCAAGTCGCTCAGGCGGCGTTTGAAGCCGGTGATCACGCGCGTATCAGCGCCTCGTCTTCGATAAATCTGCCGACGGATCGATGCTGACGATGCTGAACGCGTGGTTCGGTTCGTCTTCTGCAATCAACAGTTTGCCATCGGGGAAGCTGCTGTACGGCGGAAGGCTCGTATGCGCCGTTGAACATAGTAATACCCAAAGGCAGCGCAGCTCTGCCGCATTGTTGGCGGGCTGGGTCAGCGAAGGCAGGCGTCTTCACGCCGATAAACGCCGCCAGCGAAGCCAAAAGCCCCAACGAATACGGCGTCAGGACAAGTTGATGTATTTGAGACTGTTTGTCCGCCAGCAAAGCCCAGCCAGTAAAGATGATCGCTCATCTTTTGATGAGACTTGTTTGCGGTCGCCCGCCAATCTCCCGCATCATTTCCCAATATTGGTCTTTTGCACCTTCACGCGGTCTTCGTAAATCAGGATATTGGGCTGGCTGCCGCTGAAAAAGCGCGTTTGTGTGCTGCTGAGGCGGGTTTTCAAATCACGCAGTTTGGCGCGCCCGCGGAAGAAATCCTCAGCAAGTACGCGCCGCCTGCATTTTTGCCGATACGTTCAGGCGAAGCGGACAGCAGCGCGAACGATGGACGCGGCGGCGGTAATCATAAACGTACTCGCCGGAATCAGAAATTCGGGCGATGATGATAAACGCGCCCGAAATCATCAGCGCCAGACACGAGTGAAACCGTTGAGCGAAATCATAATGTTCGCCTTGGTAGCCGCCAGCGCGAGCAACTCCATCCTCTGAGCGAACGGCGTTTGCGGAACATGGTCTCCACGCCTTTGTTTGTACCCAAAAGATCGGAAGGCTGCACATCAGCGGCTTGGTTTTTCTTCTTCGCCTTGTCTTTTTGTCTTTTCTCTTTTTGGGCTTTTTCAGACGACGTCTCAACGCCTTCAAAGATGATGTTATCCGTCCTGGCCTCTTCGGCATTGCTGTTTTGTTGATGGTCTGCCGTTTCAGACTCCGAAGCTTCTTCAACGTCAAAGTTTCTTCCGCTTTCACGGCTGCTTCAATGTTTACAGCTTCTTCAGTTTTAAGCGTTTCTTTGACGTCAAAGCTTTGCTCAATGTAGGTCTTCAAACTTCGGAAACAGGCTGCGGCGCATCCGGGGTCAGCGTTCGAAAGGTTCTCCTCCAGCGAGAAACCGCATTTTGCGTGCTCTTTGCCCTACATATATTTTATCGTGAAATCCATGTTTATCCTCCGTTTGGGTAAATCACTTTAAATGGAAAGGAAAAAGTGTAGTTCCTCTGATTCGGGGAATTTACACAACGTCATACATTATCGATAAAACATTACACTTCTTGGGATAATCATGTTTGTAATGGCGAAGTCACGGCAATCTAAGTTCCTTCATCAAAACGCCGCCAAACGGCAGTTTGCGGCGTTGTAACGCATCGTTTATCAGTAGTCGATACGGTCTTTCGATGATTCTCAGTCGGTAAGACAATTTGATGTCGTATTCGCGTTCGCCTTTGGTGAAGCTTCTACGTCCAGTGTACAGGTCTGCCGCGATAATCGTCACGGCGTCGATGTCGTGAACGCGGTAACCGCGTTGCTCAAAAGCATTCTATTGACGGCTTTGGCACCGGTTTTTGTTCAAAAATTTCTGTCGCCGTAAAGTTGTGCGTTCGATGTAATCACCGCTGGCACCGGCAGTAGCAGCAGACAAAGCGACTGATAACGGTCGGTCAAGATCATGGCGAGCGACTTCCTTTCGAAATGTGTTGTTGGGGTTTTGATGGAGTGTATTAAAGCGACGGCAAAATTAGCGGTCATTTAGCACTTCGTTAAACGTAGTAAAGGTCGTCTGAAACGGTTCAGACGACCTTTAACGTACCGCTCTCCATTGCCAGGCTGTATCGGTTTCTGCGGGCGGAAGGGCGGGTGCCCGTCAGTTGTTTCCGATCGGCTTTGACAAAGCGTGCTGCACCAGATGCCTGCTTCGTCAAAAAGCGGGATAAGCGGGACGGCAAGCAGGGCTTCGGGAAAGTACGTCCGGCAGTAATGATGGCGGCAACGACAAATGCGCCGACAATGACGTAGGGGCGTCTGAGTTGTTTGGTGGTTACAATACCGATTTTGGCGAGCAGGACGACGACAACGGGGACTTCGAAAGTCGTGCCGAATGCGAACATGCAAAATAAAGGACAGATATTTGATCAATGTCGGTCGCCATGTTGACGCCGACGGGGTAATGCCTGAGGAATTTAAAGATAACGGGAAAACGAGGTAGTAGGCAAACGCCATGCCGACAAAAACAGGCTGACACTGGAGAGGACGAGCAGGGTAATCAGTCGTTTTCGTTTTGGTATAGGGCAGGCGCGACGAATGCCCAGATTTGAGTAAACGTGTGCGGCAGGGAAAGCGAGAAATGCCGCCATCAGCGTCACTCACCGGTACGAAAACGGTGCGATGACTCGGTGGCAATCATGCTGGTGTCTTTGGGAAGATCGCCATCAATGGTTCCGGCTTAACAAAGGTGTAAAGCTGCTGGGCAAACGGCACTGCATGTCGAGAAAAGCGAGACGACGATGCCGATGACAATCCACGATAGGCGGCGGCGAGCTCGATAAGGTGTTCGATAAGAGGTTGGACGGGTTGTTCGTTTTGAGGTTCGGACACCGGTTTACTCACCTTTTACGGACGCGAAGTTTGGGTTTGGCATGAAATTTCGGACGCAGGTCGCGCTGCGGTTCATCGCTTGTTTTTGAGGAAGTGATATGCAGCACGGCGCGCGTCTGCGGAAAGTGTCGATAGCTGACTACGGCATTGGAAACCCGGAACGGCGCTGTCGGGTAGTGCGCATAAAGCGCGGTCTTGTTCCGGATTCCGCAGGCGTGTCGGTTTCGACGGCATTCGTCGGATTGCATGCTGCTCCGTAGCGTTTTCAGACGAAGTGGAAACAGACGGGTCGTCTGAAACCCGCGCTCTAATGAAGCGGGTTGCCGTGCATCCAAACCGAAAATCGGCAGGCGTGCGTTGCGCCGGCAGGCAGGTTCCCCACGGTTTTGAGCCCGTCGGAAATGTCGTGCAGGTTGTCCCGCATATCCGATACCGGTTTCTTTGAGGCTGTCGCGTACTTCGTGCGGCGGCGGCTTCAAATTCCTGTTGGCTTTGCGCAGCTCTTCCAATTCGACTTGGGTATGAATTCCTGCTGACGCCGCTGACGAGGCGTTGCAGCTTGCCGATGAGCCGTCCGGCGGTGCGGGCGGCTCAGGCAGACGCTCGGGGCCAGAGTACAATCAGGGCGACGATGCCGACTAAAAGCAGCTCGCCCAAACCGAGAAATCAAACATAGATTGTCGCTTTGTCTTCGTCTGTGTTCGATGACTTCGTCTGGCGTCAGTACCTTCGTTTCAGACCTTGTTTGAAGTCATGCAGCACCACCGAGGTCTTTGCCGACGTTGCTGCAGTTTTTGGGTACCGAAACCAAAACGACGATGATTAATACGATAATCCAGCAGCGAGAGAAGCTGCCCATAATAAATCCTTGATATAGTTGAAAATGGATGGTGGGAATGTTGGTTTTATGCAGAGCGCACCCATGATGTGATATGCGGGTGGAACACTTCCGCCGCCGTCTGCCTGTATTGGTCGGGGTTTTTGAAGCGTCGGTCAAAACCTGCCGCTTCGGCGATTTGAGGGACTTTCAACATCACTTTTGCCCAAGAGGGTTTGATGTTCGGGCGCGGCGTGTGCCAGCAGGTCGAAATGGACTTTCGGAATCAGCAGCAGATGAACCGGCGCAGCAGGGCGGATGTCTTTGAGCACAACATCCGTCGTCTTCGTGCACGGTTTGCGCCGGAATGTGTCTTTGGCGGTGATTTTTACAGAAAATACAGTTGTCCATACATGGCCTCGAGGTCGTCTGAAAACGAGAGAATCGAGTTTCGCTAAAACGAGCGCAGAGAGTTTCGCTAAAACGAGTGCAGCGCGTTTCGTCAAGCAGACGGCAGAAAACGAATAAGGTCGGATTGTAATATAAATTCAAGACTCTTTGCGGAGAGGCTTTTTCCGCCAAGCCCGATAAACCTTGACGGCGCGCAAGCCGCTGACGACATCTTCGGCACGCAAACCGTGGTGCGCCAAGAGAACCATGGTGTGAAACCATAAGTCGGCAACTTCGTAAACGAGGTGTTCGCCGCCGCCGTCTTTCGACGCCATCAGCACTTCGCCCGCTTCTTCGATGACTTTTTGAGGATTTTGTCTTCGCCTTTGTGCAGAAGCTGGGCAACGTAGGAAGCTTCGGGATGCGTCGCCTTTGCGGGAGTCGACGGTGTTTTAGTTCAGGGAGAGGATGGTGTCGGTCATGGGATTTTTCGGCTTTGAAGGATAAGGATTATTCGGATGAGGCATCGGCTTGCTTTGGTTTCGGGCGAATGTTTTGACAACAGACAATCATCAACCCGATTTTTAGCGAAACTCGCTGCGCTCGTTTTCAGACGACCTCTAAGGATGCGTATGCCCATAAATGGCTTCTTCGTCTTTCAACACGGCATCAACCGTCTGCCATTCGCCGTCTTTCCAAACTTTGTGAAACAGCTTTTCTCGTCCCGTATGGCAAGCGATGCCGCCGTTTTGGTCTATCAGCATCACGATGGCGTCGCCGTCGCAGTCAAGGCGCAATTCGTACACCTTTTGCGTGTTGCCCTGATTCTTCGCCCTTCATCCATTGTTTTTGGCGCGAACGGCTGTAATAGTGGGCAAAAAGCCGGTTTCTACCGTTTTTGCAGCGCCTCGGCGTTCATCCATGCGACCATCAATCACGCGGCGGGTCTGCCGGTCTGGGCAATGGCGCAGACCAAGCCTTTCTTATCGAATTTTGACGGCTTCGAGCAGGCTGTTATCCATATTCGACATCCTTATTTTATAGTGGATTAACTTTAAATCAGTACAGCGTTACCTTGCCTTGCCGTACTATCTGTACTGTCTGCGGCTTCGTCGCCTTGTCCTGATTTAAAGTTAATCCACTATATATTGGCGAATCTCGCTTCCTCGTTTTTGGCGAAACTCGTTGCACTCATTTTCAGACGACATTGAGTCAATCAGTTCAATTTACAGACGCACTTCGATTCCGGCTTCGCGCATGGCAAGCTTCGCATCGCGGATACTGACTTCGCCGAAGTGGAAAATACTGGCGGCAAGCACGGCATCTGCTTTTCCTTCTTTGATGCCGTCAATCAGATGCTGAATATTGCCAACGCCGCCGGAGGCGATGACGGGAATATCGACCGCTTCGCTGACGGCGCGGGTCAGCGGCAGGTTGAAAGCCTTGTTTCGTGCCGTCCCTGTCCATGCTCGTGAGCAGGATTTCGCCCGCGCGCGACGTTGCATTTCAACCGCCCATTCGATCTGCGTCCAAAGCCCGTCGGTGTGCGCCCGCCGTGGGTGAAGATTTCAGCGGGTGTTTTCGGGATTGACGGCTGGCATCGACGGCGACGACGATGGCTTGCGAGCCGAAAATCCGGCGGCTTCGTTGACTAAATCGGGATTGGTGACGGCGGCGGTGTTGATGCTGGCTTTATCCGCGCCGGCATTGAGCGAGGCGGCGGATGTCGGCGACGGTGCGTACACCGCCACCGACGGTCAACGAATGAAAAACTTGTGAGGCAACGTCTTCGATAACGTGCAAAAATGGTGTCGCGGTTGTCGGAGGAGGCAGTGATGTCGAGGAAGGTCGCTCGTCCGCACCTTCGTCGTTGTAGCGTTTGGCGACATCGACGGGATTGCCCGCATCGCGCAAACCGAGGAAGTTTACGCCTTTGACGACGCGGCCGTCTTTAACGTCGAGACAGGGGATGATGCGTTTTGCCAGATGCCATTTTGAATGCCTTTTCCAAACCGAGGAATGAGGTCGTCTGAAAGTGAGCGAAGCGGGTTTCGCTAAAACCAACACAACGGATTCCATCCAAACGGACAATCCGTTTCAGACGACCTTTCAAATCGTTGATACCGGCAAGGCAGGGTGTTACGCCAGCCAGTTGTGAACCCATTTGGGCAGGGTGTTGAGCGGTTGGAAATAGCCGACGCCTGCAATGGCGCGCGAATACGCAGGAAGTCATAAAGCTGCCGCTGAGCGTCCGACGATATAAAACACTGTGCTGGCAAATGCCCACAACGCCATTAAACACCATCCAATAGGTGTCGATCGTCCGGCATATCGAACGCGGAAAGCTGACGGACAGGATGGCGATTATGGTAAATCCCAAACCTTCGCTGACGGCGCGCACGTTGCGGCCGGACGACCAGATAATCCAAAAGCCCAAAATAAATGCTTCAAACATGAAATACCCCTTTAAAAATTAAATAAAACAATTAAATGTGGGATGGTGGGTCCCAAGCACAGTATTCGGCGGTCAGCCGCCTTTTTATTGTGAAGAAAAATGGACGAACCCGTCTTTTTGCCCTGTCTATACAGATAGGGCAACAATGAAAAGCAAACGGGTTCAACCGATTATTTTATATCTTCGCCCGCTGTATCGATTTAAAAACAGCGGAACAAGTGAGTAAGAAAACGTTTGTTCATTTCGAGACGACCTTGATGGTTGTTTTAAATAAGGTCGTCTGAAAACGAGTGCAACGAGTTTCGCCAAAACGAACGCAGCAAGTTTCGCTGCACCAACTTATGCCAGCGAATCCGCCAACTCGCTGCGCTTGGGCAAAATCAATGCTGCCCTCGTAAATCGCGCGGCCGGTAATCGCACCCGCCACGCCGTGCTTTTTCAACGGCACACCAAAGCGCGGATGTCGTCCAAATTGGTCAAACCGCCCGATGCGATAACCGGAATGGCGACGGCTTGCGCCAATTTAACAGTTGCATCAATGTTCACGCCGCTCATCATGCCGTCGCGGCCGATGTCGGTGTAGATGATGCTGTTGACGCCGTCGTCCCTCAAAACGTTTTGCCAAATCAATCACATGATGCTCGGTTACAGTCGCCCAGCCGTCTATCGCCATCATGCCGTCTTTTGGCATCAACCCGACGATAATCTGCCCCTGAAACGTTTTGCACGCCTCGCGCACGAAGTCAGGTTTTTACAGCCGCCGTACCGATAATGACGTCGTTTAATCCCAAATCCAAATATTTTTCAATGGTTTCCAAATCGCGTATCCCGCCGCCCAGTTGCACGGGAATGTCTTTCGGCAACGGCAGCGAGGATGTCCTTGATGGCAGGAAAGTTTTGCGGAACGCCGGCAAATGCGCCGTTTAAGTCCACCAAATGGCAAACGGCGCGCTTTGTTTGAACCAATGCAGCGCAGTTTCGGCGGGCGAATCGAGAAAACACCGTCGCCTGCTCCATCAAACCTTGTTTCAGGCGTACGCAGCGGCCTTCTTTTAAAATCGATTGCGGAATCAGCAGCATGGGAGTCCTATCCTTATGCGGAATGTATTACACAAATTATCGAGTTTTAGCGATTTGAATAATTTAAGTTAACAGTAATACGAAATCCTAATCAAAATCGCTTGAAAATCCTTTTCAGACGACCCAATTAATTTCTAGAAATCAAAGGGTAAGCCTTTTCAACCCTGCCCAGTCCAAGAAATTGCGTAACAGCAACAATCCTGCGTCGTGGCTTTTTTCAGTATGGAACTGGGTGGCGAACACAGTGTCTTTGCCGACGATACAGGCAAAATTCGTTAGGATATTCGCTGGTAGCAAGGACGGTTTCGGGGGTCTTCGGGAGCTGAAGTAGTAGCTGTGTACAAAGTAAAAGCGCGTTTCTTGGACCGATGTCTTTAAACAGTGGGTGCAGGGCGGGCTTGGCGTGCTGTGTTCCAGCCCATGTGCGGCACTTTCAGACGACCTCATTTGCGTCGGTCTGATTAGCAGGGAAACGTTTGACCCTGCCCTTTAAACCAGCCCAGTCCGTCAGTATCGCCTTCTTCGCTGTGTTCGAACAATAATTGCGCGCCGACGCAGATGCCGAAAAACGGTTTGTTTTTCAAAAGCCGTCTTCCACTGCTTCGCCCAAACCGCTTTGCCGCAGCGCCGCCATACAGTCGGGCATCGCGCCCTGACCGGGGAAAATGATTTTTGTCGGCAGCAAGGATGTCTTCAGGACAGGCGGTCAGGTAAATTTCGGCGACTTTGCCGGACAAGGCTTGCGCGGCTTGTACTGATTTGAGGACGGAATGCAGGTTGCCCATGCCGTAATCGACAATAGCGGGTTTTCATGTTTTCTCCTTGGTTTTGCAGCTTGTGCTTATCGGTATGGTTATGAATATTGTAACAAAAACATCGTACAGGAAGGACAAAAAGAAAAGGTCGTCTGAACATTTTTCAGACGACCTTTTGCTATAAGGTTCTTACATGAAGAAAATAGCTGCTATGAGCGACAGCAATCACACCGTAAATCGCCATCGGAATAACGGTTTTCTTGATAATCGCACCTTCGGCGTTTTTCACGTCCAGTACAGTACATACGGCGATGATGTTGTTGATGCACGACCATGTTGCCATTGCGCCGCCGACGGATTGCAGGGCGAGGATGAGGGTAACGGACGAGGCCGGTATCACAGCGATTTGTTGCTGAATCGGGCCGAATGTCAGGTTGGATACAGTGTTCGAACCGGAGAAGAATGACCGATAGCACCAAGGTAAGGGGAGAAGTAAACCCAGTGTTCGCCTGCCATCGCAGCAAACTCTTTACCGATGATTTTCACCATGGAGTTGTCGCCGCCAACCATCATCAGTTGAACCATAATCAGCGCGCCCATCAAGGCAAGCAGCGGTTTTTTAGTTTGGTTGAAAGTTGCAGCGTAGAAAGCGCAGGCGTCTTTGAATTTGGTTTTATAAAGCAGGATACAAATCCAAACGGTAAAGACAAACGGAATCCATGCAGGAACGTAGAGGGTTTGGTAAGACGCGTTGACACCTTGTCCGAAAAATGTTGCCGAAGGTAATGGTCAAAGAGTCGCTGACGGTGATTTTGCTCAAATCAAACGGCAGTTGGAAGCTGAACCATTCTTCTTTGCTGGTCAGCAGGCCTTTGATGCCGAGCTGTTTGATACGGGTAACCACCAGCATACCGATAAGCATACCCAGAGGGGCAAGTGCTTGGCAACTTGGGCGAAAGGTACTTTTTCGGCATTCGGGTCTTTCGGATGGTCTTTGCTCAAGCCCCAACCGTGGTTGGCTGCGAATACGGATACCATCAGACCGATTGCGCCGGCAACGAGTGATGGGAACTCTTCGTTAACCATCGCCAAGGCAAAGCATAAGGAATGGTACTAAGAGAAGACGGCGATGCCGATGAAGCCCAAGTTTTTACGGATTTCAGACCAAGGCACGATGAAGCTCAAGCCGATGACGGGGATGATGAAACCTGCGAAGAAGTGCATCACGCCGGTTTGTCTGCCGATGGACAAAAATGTCTTCAGCACTCAGGTTCAACGGTGCAAAACCGAACCAAGTCGGCGTACCCACCGCGCCGAATGATACGGGCACGGAGTTCATGACCAGCGTAAAAAATCGCTACTTTCAACGGATTGAAACCCAAGCTCATCAGAATCGGGGCGGCAATCGCAGCAGGCGTACCGAAGCCGGATGCACCCTCAATCGTAAAGGCGAACGCCCAGCCGACGATCATCAACTGCGCCACAGGGTTTGGGCTGATGGTCGCCAACCATTTGCGGATAATGTCGATACAGCCGGTAGTTTCCATCATGCGGTTGAACATAATCGCACCGAAAAATCACGGTAATCGGCGTCAGTGTGGAAACCAGACCGGACGCTGCGGTTGCGTTGAGCAGCATAGCGTCGTCGTTGAAATAAAACAGCTTGATGGCGTAAATCAGCGCGGCGGTAATCGGCAGCGCAATGTAGGAAGAGCATGCTGTTTTTCTTAACCATCAGCCAAATCAGCAGGATGATGGGAAAAATGCTGAGGAATAGTGCCATGGCGATCCTTAAAAATCGGCGTTGTTTATCAATTTTTCTAATGATGTCGGATGCGAGAGATATCGAACCTTAATCTGAGAGTAATTATCAAAATAAATTGGTAATACCAATTTAAAAGAACGCCGCATACTTTACGTAATCCGATGTAATCGGTCAAGTGGTTTATGTACCTTCGGCATCTGCCAGACAAGGTTTTTTCAGGGTTTGCAAATTAGTTTCGGCATATAGCCTATCGAGGACAGCGTGTTGATTACACGGAAAAAGAAACTGTCGTTTAAAAACCAAAAGGTCGTCTGAAACCATTTCAGACGACCTTTTCATACGTTTATCTCTACTTTTATTCCCACTCAATTGTGGCGGGCGGTTTGCCGCTTACGTCGTAAACTACGCGGTTGATGCCTTTGACTTCGTTGATGATGCGGTTGGACACGCGGCCGAGCAGTGAGTATGGCAGTGCTGCCCAATGTGCGGTCAGTGAAGTCGCTGGGGATGACTGCGCGCAGTGCGACGACGTGAGTCGTAAGTGCGCCCGTCACCCATTACGCCGACGGATTTGACGGGCAGGAACACGGCGAAGGCTTGGCTGGTTAGGTCGTACCAAGATGTGCCGTTTTCGTCGGTGGTGTTGCGCAATTCTTGGATGAAAATATCGTCCGCCTGACGCAGCAAATCGGCGTATTCTTTCACTTCTCCCAAGATACGCACGCCCAAACCGGGGCCTGGGAGACGGATGGCGGTACACCATTTCACGTGGCAGGCCCAAAGCAACGCCGAGTTCGCGCACTCGTCTTTGAACAAGTCGCGCAGCGACTCAAGCAGCTTGAGCTTTCATGTTTTCAGGCAGGCCACCGACGTTGTGGTGCGATTTGATGGCGTGGGCTTTTTGGTTTTGCGCCTGCGGATCTGATTACGTCAGGGGTAAATCGTGCCTTGTGCCAGCCATTTGGCGTTAGTGAGTTTTTCTCTTCGGCATCAAATACTTCGATGAATTCTGCGCCTATGATTTTGCGTTTTTCTCAGGGTCGGTAACGCCGGCGAGTTTCGCCATGAATTGCTCTTCGGCATCGACGTGAATCACTTTCACACCCAAGTTGCGGGCGAACATATCCATCACCATTTTGCCTTCGTTCAGGCGCAAGAGGCCGTGGTCGACGAACACGCAGTCAGTTGGTCGCCGATGGCGCGGTGAATCAACGCGGCGGCTACGGAAGAGTCCACGCCGCCCGACAGACCTAAAAATCACTTCGTCGCTGCCGACCTGTTCGCGGATTTGGCAAGCTTCTTCGATGTAGTTCGGCATCGTCCAGCTCGGTTGCGCGCCGCAAATGTCCAAGACAAAGCGGTTCAACGAGGGCACGACCTTGTTTGGTGTGGGTCACTCGGGGTGGAATTGGATGCCGTAGAATTGTTTTTCGACGTTTTCCATCATGGCAATCGGGCATGACGGGGTATCGCCGATAACGGCAAAAGCCGTTGGGCGTTTGGATACTTTATCGCCGTGGCTCATCCATACGTCCAGCGTATTCGGCGCGTCGTCGAAAAGTATCATGCGGGTCAGTTCAGCTATCGATGGTTTTGACTTGCGCGTAACCAAATCACGCTGGTTGCCGGGCTGAACTTCGCCGCCCAAGCGGTGCGCGCAAACTGCATTCCGTAGCAGATGCCCAAAACCGGAATGCCCAAATCGAAAATGCCGGTATCGGCGATAGTCGGATTCGTAAACGGAATTAGGGCCGCCGGAGAGGATGATGCCTTTCGGATTGAAGGCTTTGATTTCGTCCAAAGGCATGTCGAAGGAATGCAGCTCGCAATAAACATGAGCTTCGCGCACGCGGCGGGCAATCAGCTGGGTAACTTGCGAACCGAAGTCGAGGATGAGGATTTTGTCTTTGGGTCATGGCGGGAACTTTGCAGAGTGATGAGGAAACGGTCTGACTGTTTCAAAACGGGATTCCGATAACAAAACAGGTCGTCTGAAAAACGGCGGATTATACCATTTTCAGACGACCTTTGCAGGAGGGGGCTTAGTTATCCCTGCTGTTTATGCTGCTTATAAGGCACCATATCGCTGCGCGAAAGCAGCAGCAGGCAGCCCAGCACCATCATTCCCAAAGCAACCAGCGGCGAATAACCGAGCCAATATTGATTGTGCAGATACACCGCCGCGCCGATATACACCAGCGGACCGGAAACGATAGACTGCTTGTTGACACCGTCCATCACCAAAACCGCAATCCCCGCCAGCACCATACCGGCGGATACGATGGTCGAAGTTGGGGCAGGATGTCCGTCGTTTTCAAAAACCAAACGGCACCGAAGATAATCAAAAACAACGGCAGGAAAAGCGAAGAGCGAGACATGGCGTTACTCCGTAAAATTTCAGACGACCCTGATTATTGGGTCGCAGGGGTCGTCTGAAAAGCCTGAAGAAAGCAATCTTTGGGTATGTTTTTGCAAACATAGGGCTTGATGTGTAAACATTAATTTGAAGTTCCATTACTATCCGATTTACAACAAACTCAATCCGCCACATCAATACACAAATATTTCAATTCCAAATATTCGTCCGCACCGTATTTGCTGCCTTCGCGTCCCAGTCCCGCTGCGTTTCACGCCGCCGAACGGTGCCGCTTCATTGCTGATTAGGCCGGTATTGATGCCGACCATGCCGTATTCCAAAGCTTTCACCGACGCGCCATTGGCGGGCGGTGTCGGCGGTGAATAGGTAGGCTGCCAAACCGTATTCCGTATCGTTGGCGGCCGCGATGACTTCGGCTTCGGTTTCAAAGCGGAACACGGGGCACAACGGCCCGAAAGTTTCTTCGCGCGCCACCGCCATTTGCGCCGTTACGCCGCTTAAGACGGTCGGCTCGAAAAACGTTCCGCCCAACGCGCTGCGTTTGCCGCCGGTCAGGCAGACCGCGCCTTTGAGAGCGCGTCGGCGATGTGCTGCCGACTTTTTCCACCGCTTTTTCCTCAATCAGCGGCCCTTGGTTCACGCCTTCCTCCAAGCCGTTGCCCAATTTGAGCGTGGCCACTTTTTTTCACTTAATTTGCGGCAAAAATTCGTCGTAATGCCGGATTGAGCGTACACGCGGTTGGTGCAGACGCAGGTCTGGCCGCTGTTGCGGAACTTGCTCGCCAGCGCGCCTTCGACGGCTTTGTCCAAATCGGCATCGTCAAACACGATAAACGGCGCGTTGCCGCCCAGTTCCAAACTGAGTTTTTTTAATGTCCGCCGCGCTGTCGGCAAAAATTTTTCGCACCGACTTCGGTCGAACCGCGTAAAGCTGATTTTGCGCACGGTCGGGTTCGTGGCAAAATTCATGGCTGATTTTCGGCGCGGCCGCTGACAACGGAAGCAAATCCTGCGGCACGCCCGCTTCGTAAGCTGTCAGTAGCGCCAGCGCATACGCGCTCAGAGGCGTGAGCGATGCAGGTTTGACTATCATCGCGCAGCCCACCGCCAAAAGCAGGCGCGGCCTTTGCGTGCAATCATCGCAGACGGAAAGTTCCACGGCGTAATCGCGGCGGTAACGCCGACGGGCTGTTTCAACACGACCAGTTTTGCGACGCCTTTCACGCTTGTCAGCACATCGCCGTCAATCCGCCGCGCTTCTTCGGCAAACCAGCGCACAAACGAAGCCGCATAATCGATTTCGCCACGCGCCTCAGTCAGGCTTTTTTGCCCTGTTCCATCGTCATGATGCGCGCAGTTTTTCTTGTTTTCCTAATCAAAAAAATACCAGCGCCACAACACATCGGCACGCTCCAATGCAGTTTTTGCCGCCCATACTTTTTGTGCGGTCTCCGCTTTTTGAATCAGCAACTTGAGGTCGTCTGAACGGGTTGTGCGGACAAACGCTCAAAGTCTCGCCCGTCGCCGGATTATCGACTTTGATACGTCTGGAATCGGGGAAAAGGAAATATCGGGATGATTTTAAACAGTGATGCAAAAGAGTTCATGCCCTGCCCTCGTGTGTGTAGATGATGGATGGAGGTCATTATTCTCTTGATAGGGGAAAAGCGCAAACTGCTGAAACATTACGTTGCCGATTTTTTTCGACCTTGCCGTTTTTATATTGAGCGAAATAGCAAAACCCGCAACTATCTAAGGGTAAAAATATTTGATGTCCTTTTCAAAAGTAAATTTATTTTCCGTTTGATGCTTTTATTAAAGATTTGTCTAAACCAAAGACAAAGTATGTTATCTCTGCGTATTGTGTTAACGTTTAGCACCACTTTTATCAATAATCCATATGGAGTAAAACCGATGAATAAAAATACCGTTACTGATTTCGCCGTTATTACGTTGCCGCGCTGTCCGCATGTTCCAGCTCTTCCAAAGGAAAAACCTGCTGCGCAACCTGCTCCTGCTCCGCAACAAGCAGCGCAACAAAAACCAACCTTTCACCTCAAACCGTGAAAGTGGACGCTATCGACAGCACCAAAGAGGTACACTCACCGCTGCGGTCAAAAACGGTCAAGACCCATTGAGCGTTGTGTACGGCTTCAGAGGCAACGAACCTGTTGTAGCACAAGTGAAATACAAAAACGAACTGACCCCCAACCTGTTCCCGCGTCGTCGGTTCCAGCGACGATATTAATGCCTTCTGGGGCGAAAACGTCGCATGGGTGGCAGGTCGCCAATTTGGGGCAATATCGACAAAGTGGACGGCAATATGCTGACCGTACGCGGTAAAACGACCGTTAACGGCAAAGAAGAAAGTCGTTGATCAAATCGTTGCCAAATACTGCTCCGTTGCCAACGTCCCCTGCCAAAGCAGGCAAACCGGCTCCTAAAAATCTACTGGAAAAGCAAAACGTTAATTTCTAACTCTAACCGTAGAAGTTATCTGAGGTCGTCTGAAAATTTTCAGACGACTTTTTGCATTTTAGTGTAATTCATTACCAAGAGCGGCATAGAAGTGCCCGTGTTATACAGTCGATTACTTTCAAAGAATCCTTCCTTTAAGCCAATCTTTCCTTCCTCTATCTGGAAACAAGAAAAGTGTGTTCCTTTCCATACAGTCAAAAACAATACCGCCATATTCTGCATCACGACTATCAAATCAACTGCCCGTAATAGTAAAGTCGTCTGAAAACCTGTTGCCAAGTTTTCAGACGACCCTCTTCAAATCGCAATCACAGCCATCAGACCACGACTTCTTCTTTTTTTCTTCACTTCTTTCGCGATATTGTCGCGGCTCAGGCCGAACATCAGCAGGAGCGGGCTGGCTACCAATACCGAAGAGTAAATACCGAACACAATACCGATGGTCAATGCCATTGAGAAACCGTGCAACGCCGCGCCGCCGAACACCAGCATGGAAACGACCATTGCCTCGGTCGAGCCATGGGTGATGATGGTACGGCTCATGGTGGCGGTAATCGCATTGTCGATGACTTGCGGAACGGTGTGTCCGCGCATACTCGGTTTGCGGAAGTTCTCACGGATACGGTCGAAGACGACGACGGATTCGTTTACGGAATAACCCAATACGGCGAGGATACCCGCCAGCACGGTCAGTGAAAATTCCCATTGGAAGAAGGCGAAGCAGCCCAAAATAATCACGATGTCGTGCATATTCGCGATGATGGCGGATACGGCGAAACGCCATTCAAAGCGCATCGACAGGTAAACGATGATACCCTGCCACGACGAGCCCTAATGCCATCAGACCGTTGGTCACCAGCTCTTCGCCGACCTGCGGGCCGATAAATTCGACTTGGCGCAGGGTAACGTCAGGCTGCTCTTTTTTTCAGCAATTCCATAACCTGATTGGAAAGCTGCGCGGAAGTTACGCCTTCTTTGTTGGGCAGGCGGATCATGATGTGTTTGTTCGTACCCAACGCCTGAACTTGGACATCGCCATTTTCAGGGTATCGAGTTTTTCACGGGTTTTGTTGACGTCCACGCCCTGCTGATATTGCACTTCCATCACGGTACCGCCGGTAAATTCGACGGAGAAGTTCAAACCTTTGGTAACGAGGAAGAATACGGCGGCAATAAAGGTTACCAACGAAATAAAGGTCGTCAGTTTGCCGTAGCTCATAAACGGGATGTCGCGTTTGATTTTAAAGAGTTCCATATCTTACTCCTTGCCTGCCGCTGTTTCGGCTTTAGGTTTCCATACTGCGCCGATGGAAATGTTCTGCAATTTGCGGCGGCGTCCGTACCAAAGATTCACTAAGGCGCGGAAGACGACGACGGATGAGTACATCGAAGTCAGGATACCCAGACAGTGTACGACGGCAAAACCGCGGACCGGGCCGGAACCGAATACCAAGAGGGCGATACCGGCAATCAGCGAGGTCAGGTTGGAGTCGACGATGGTTGCCCATGCGTGTTGGAAACCGAGGTTGATTGCCTGTTGCGGCGGCACGCCGCGCAACTCTTCGCGGATACGTTCGTTAATCAATACGTTGGAGTCAATCGCCATACCCAGCGTCAACGCCAATGCGGCAATACCGGGCAGCGTCAGCGTTGCCTGCATGGCAGACAAAATACCGACTAAGAACAAGATGTTGGTACTCAGGGCGATGGTCGAGAAGAAACCCATCAGGCGGTAGTAAACCACCATGAACAAGGCAACGGCGGTAAAGCCCTCATAAGGTCGAATGGAAACCTTTTTCAATGTTTTCTTTACCCAAAGACGGACCGATGGTGCGCTCTTCCACGATTTGCATCGGTGCGGCGAGAGAACCGGCACGCAGCAACAGAGAAGTATCATTGGCTTCCGCAGCGTCATGCTGCCGGAAATTTGCACGCGTCCACCGGTAATGGCGGAACGGATAACCGGTGCGGTAACGACTTCGGATTTGCTCTTGATCGATCAACACCATCGCCATGCGTTTTGCTGACGTTGGCGGCAGTCAATTCGCCGAAAAATACTGCCGCCTGCGCTATCCAAAGCTCAGGCTGACGGCAGCTGCGCCCATTTGGTCGAAAACTCGGCTGAGCGTCGTTGATATTGTCGCCCGGTCAATTCAACCTGTTTGTTAATCAGCAAGGTTTCAGGATGATCGCCACCACTGGACAACAGCTCGAAACCGCTCGGAACATTACCTTCCAAAGCTTCGCGCACTTTGACAGGGTCGTCTTCCACCATGCGCACTTCCAAAGTTGCGGTACGGCCGATGATGTCTTTTGCTTTGGCTAGTATCTTGTACACCCGGCAGCTGTACGACGATGCGGTCGAGACCGGATTGCTGGATGACAGGTTCAGCCACGCCCAGCTCATTGACACGATTATGCAAGGTAGTGATGTTTTGTTTCACCGCATCGGAGCGTACTTTGTTAATCGCTTCTTCGGACAATGTCAGCGTGATGTTATTGCCGTCGGCATTCAAATTTGCCTCAGGGAAAAGCTGACGCAGCTTAGGCATGGCTTTCTGTACGTCAGCAGCGTCCTGCATCGGGACAACCAGACCGTTTTCAATCTGACGGATGGTGCCGGTACGGATTTTTTTCGCGGCGCATCTCGCGACGGATGTCGCCCGAATAACGTTCAAACGTTTTCTGCATCGCGGCTTTCATGTCCACTTGCATGGTGAAATGCACGCCGCCGCGCAAGTCCAGCCCAAGAACATCGGGTTGGCGCCGATTTTGGCCATCCATTCGGGGCTGTCCGCCAACAGGTTGAGCGCGCGAGATAGCCATCGCCCAAAAGTGTTTTCGATGACATCGCGGGCTTTAAGCTGCGTTTCAGTATCTTTGAAACGCACTTTCAGCGAGTTGTTCGCAACAAACATCCCGTCGGTCTGAATACCACGCCTGTTTCAGCGCGGCATCGACTTTAGACTGGGTCTGTTCGTTAATAATGATGGCTTGTCGGTTGGTTGATACCCGCACTGCGGGCGTTCTCACCGAAAAAGGTTGGGAGCAGCGAATACACTACAGCAACCAAAATCGAGCACGCAATCAGCAGGTATTTCCATAAAGGATAACGGTTCATGGTAAACCTTCGATTTATTATGAAGACGAAACAGCCGCGCTCAGCTTTCGAGGCGGCTCTTGGCAAAAATACGGATTACTCGGCTTTGGCGGCAATCGCGTTACGTTCCACTTCGACTTCGATTTTTGCACCTTGACCGATGTCCACAGTGAAAAACTGTTCGCCGACTTTGGTAACGCGGCCTTTGAAACCTGCTGCCAAAACAACCTTATCGCCGACTTTCAAAGCGGCAAGCATGGCTTGGTGTGCTTTGAATTTCTTTTGTTGAGGACGCATGATCAGGAAGTAGAACACCACCATAATCAGCACTCAAGGGGCAAATTGAGCCACAGCTGATTGATCCATAATTTGTCCGTTTTCTAAGAGATTAAAATTAAGTAAAAACACTGCTTGCGGCAGAAAAAGCATTGGTACGACCGCAAAATTAAGCTATTCTAAAGGTCGTCTGAAAAATTTCCAAGCCTTTCCCTATTTATTAACCATATTTATCATGTCAGGTCGTCTGAAAATGAAGTTTCAACGACATTTAAAACCTGATTCCTTCCCTACCAACGACAAGCCCCGCGCCCTTTTCCTCATGAAAAAACTCATTCGACGACTGCGTACGCGCCTACGCCGCCTCTTTGGGTAAAAATGCGCGTACGGTCTGGATTTCTCATCCCGTTTTTGCGCAACACCAACCCGGCGCAGGTCATCCCGACTCGCCTCGAACGCACTGCCGTTATCGAGGCGGAACTCAAACGTCAGGATATTTGGCTGCATCTGCAAACCGCCGAAGCCGAAGAAATCAGCGATGCCCGCCTCGCCTTGGTTCATCCGCGCAAATACCTGCGCTCTCTCGAAGCCTGCCTACCCCAGCCGGACAAAATCTACCGTATCGACGACGATACCGTCATGAGTCATGGTTCGCTCAAAGCTGCCCGTCACGCCGCAGGGGCTGTCGTTCAGGCGGTAGATATGGTGATGAATAAGAAAGCATGGCATCGCCTTTGCGCCATCCGCCCACCCGGACACCACGCGCACAGCGATAAGGCAGGCGGTTTCGCCTGTTAAACAACGTCGCCGCAGGCGTCATGCACGCCATCGCCGAATATCGACTCCAACGCATCGCTATCATCGACTTTCGACGTCCATTACGGCGACGGCACAGCGGAAATCTTCAAAGACGACCCGCGCGTCCTGTTTATGAACCTTTTTGAAACCGACCTCTTCCCATTTCCCGAAACCAACCATTCCGCCAACGGCGCCAATATGTTGCATCTGCCTTTCGCGTCCAACACCGGCAGCCGTGTCTTCGCACCACCGTACGCGAGCAATGGCTGCACAAACTGACCGCATTCAAACCCGAACTGGTCTTACTGTCCGCAGGTTTCGACGGACACAAACAAGACGAAACAGGTCGTCTGAACCTGCACGAAGCCGATTTCGCCTGGTTGACCCACAAAATCATCCAAGCCGCATCCAAGCTGCCCAGGCAAAATCGTTCCGTACTGGAAGGCGGCTACACGCTCGAACCTTTGGCAAAATCCGCCGCAGCGCATATCGGCGTCCTCGTAGGATTACCCAAGGCAGACTATGTCATCGCTTCATGCAAAAACCACTTTGAAAACGCGGTCAAAAGGGAGGATTCCCAGTCTTCCGAATGGCAACAAAATTATTAAACGAAAGATTATCCGAAATAAGATTCAGGTTTTCAGACGACCTTTAGCGGGTAGATTGCCTCCGGATTGTTGTTACCGTGAAAAGGTCGTCTGAAAACTTCTTCAATCGAAAACAAACCGCCCTTTCAGGCGGTTTGTTTTCAGCTTTCAACAGACGGTTATTGCTTTTTACCGCCGAATACGCCAAAGGCGTTATCACTAGCAGACCATTATCACCTGGGGTTTCATTGTAACTGTAACGACCCGCCATTTCGGCTGCCTTTGTCGCCGCAGAATCCACCGGTTACAGAGCCTTCGAGCACCGGAAGTCCATTTGCCGTTAAAGTTGCTGCCTGCAAATATTGGCAGTAAAGGCGTTCATTCATGTACCAGTCTAGTCGCCACTATTGATTTTTACCGGCGATGGTTTTTGGCATCAAAATCGACATCGGCGGTAAAACGAACCGGTAGTACGGTAGCCTCCTGTATCACCCACCCAGTTTTCCTTATCATCCAAGTTGCGGGCACGGAAATTCAACACATCGCCGGCGTATTTGGCCGTACCGGACGGCAAAGAGGCACTCATTACGCCCCTGAACAAACAAGGAGTAAGCATTATCGGCAAAGTTTTGCCGCACCAAAAGACAACATTGCTCACTGCCTGAAGCAACAAACGACTTTGTAGTCCGAACCCAATTCAGTTTCGATAGAGCTTGTTGGTAACAGGTGCCAGCGCGATTGTCGTACCGTTGATGACGACTTTGGTCAAAGTCCGCGATATTCGATAAGACGTATTGCTCGCCTGTTCTCACCTTTTTCAATTCGGTCGCGGCGGCAGTCATCTTTAGGTTTGAGTTACGGGCGCATCAGGGTTTGGCAACCGGCGCATCAGGCTGTCCGCTCGCTTGAGCTGCCGCATCTTGGCGTTTTGCACCAAACACACCGCGCGCCACTACGTCTTCATCACGTTGGTTTTTGCCTGCCGCACTATATGTACCGGCAAGTTGGTCTGCCTTCGCGCCAAAGAATCCGCCTTGCATCGTACCTTGCTTGTTGGAGAAGGTGTTGCCGTGCAAATCGCCATTGAAAGACAGGTTTTTCCGCCATATCGCGCGCATTGATTTGACGACACCTGCAATCCTATTGCCACTCGCTACCACCGCCAACCGTTTTGATCGGAATAGCGGTTGATGCCGACATTGATGGTTTTTGGTCGAAATTGACTTTTGCGGTAACATCGGTTGCTCTGGCGGCAGGATACAGGTTTTCCAATTTAGATGCAGAGCTTGTATCAGGAAGCTCGTTTAACAAGGTTGGTATTGACCGGCAATCCGTTTGCAAAATGCAAACCGATACCTTTTATAAGTAGCTTCGCCTTTTAGAGCGGCAACGGTTTCGCTACCAGACGGCGCACCTTGTACAAATAAAGCTTGTTTGAAATCACGCAGATTGGTTACATCGGCAACACCGCCGTAACGAACATCAGGCAGCAGGTCGCCGCTGTGTATCGCATATTGTGCTGCATCGGCTTTACCGCCGTTCGTACTTCTTTTCGCCCAACGTGAACTCACCTGCTTTAACGTCTTTGGTATTAATGGCGACACCATCAAGTACGACGCTGTTTTTATCCGATGCAATCGGAGCTTCGGTTTTGGCATATTCCAAATCGCCGGTTTCACGTTTTTCGCTACCAAGACACCGCCATCCAAAGCCTTTACCCATTACTTTTGCTCTTCGCCGCCAAAAACCTTGACCTGAATTGGCCTCATTGGCTTTCTTGGCTTCTTCAGCTTTTTGGCTTCTTCAGCTTTCTTTGGCTTCTTCAGCTTTCCTGGCTTCTTCAGCTTTCCTGGCTTCTTCAGCTTTCTTGGCTTCTTCGGCTTCTTCGGCTTTCAGCGTCTTCAGTTTGTTTTTGATCACCTCCTCCGCCCGAGCCGGAATTATTGCCCGGCTGTTGCGGGTCGGTGCAGGCTGTGCAGACGGCGTGCCACCACCGCTTGAACCACATGCACTCAATGCGATGCTGCAAGCAATCGCCAACATACTTAATTTAAATGATTCCTTCATGGTAAAAACTCCTGAATGTGATAATGGTATTTTTGGAATGATGGCGATAAAATATTTGATAATTATTTACATCAAACCAATTAAAATATACCGCAAATGTGGATAACCAAACGGTACTAAACTTACATCAGCATGAAGGTCGTCTGAAAAGCGGAATTTATGAATCTGTGCATACAGATGTGTTTCAGACGACCTCACTTATATCGTCAAACCATTAATGACGGTGGAACAAAGCCTTCGGAGCTTCCGCGCCTTCAGGCAGACCGAAGGTTTCGCGCAGAACGACTTTGTAGAACGCAAACGCATCTTTGCACCTTGAATCGCCTCGGCTTCGGCTTCGGGGCTTAAAGTCCCAAAAGACATCTCAAATGCTCGACAAAGGCACGCCAATGTTTGCCGCGTCCGTTCGGATGGGAGCGAGGTGGCGCGCACCGTGTTCGCCGTTGTAATCCAGCTTTTGCGCGTGTTTAAACAAAAATGCTGCGCCCAAATTGAACCTTCGGCGCAATACAGCCAGCCGATGGCTTTATTGCCGGTTTCGTGCGGCAGCGGTTTGCCGTATTCGTCAGGTTTGTCGCCCAAATCCGCCAAAGTCTTGCGTTACCGCGTCGTAACGCGCCATGTATTCCAGCTCGGAATGGCTTTGTTCAATTCGGGGATCTTTATAGATATGATCGACCGCTTTGTGGAACACGGATTGCAGCTTTCAAGAATTTGATGTAGTTCTTTGTTGGTAAACGGCTCGACAGACATGACCAAATTGTCCACGCTGTCGTGAATGGTGGTGGTCTGCTCTTTTTCAGCCGTTTGGCAAAAAGTCAGCTCTTGTGTTTCGCTCATGTGAATATCCTTCATAAGTTTCAGACGACCTTCAGTCGCCTTTTATTTAAACAAAGGTGATTGGATAGGTTTGAAAACGAATATGGGATGGAAGTGAGGTTTGTGGATTGAAAAACCCACGAAATCTGTTTGAAAAACAAACCATCAGGGTTTCGTTATTTTTGTGAAATATTTTTTAAAAATATATATCATTCTAATTCAAATGGCAAGAGAATGATTTGCAGATACTTGCAACCACAAGATAATAACGGACAATTTTCCCACCTTTCGGCAAACAAAGAGATTCCGGCTTAACAGAAAATGGTTTCTTAAACCATAAAGAATATTGTTTACAAAAAGACATGACTGCATCTTGGCAGATACCGCCCTTGCCCCGCCTGCGTCAAAACGGCATACTTTCGCCATACCGGAGCCGCAGGTCGCCTGAAACCCGCCATACCGTCAAAAAGGAAGAAACAACATGAACCCCATCCGCCCCATTCTTAAACCATACCCCGCAAATCCACGAATCCTGCCTTATCGATGAAACCTCGGTCATCATCGGCGAAGTATCGCTTGCCGAAGACGTTTCCGTCTGGCCGTATGCCGTCTTGCGCGGCGACGTGAACAGCATCAGCATCGGCGCACGCAGCAATGTGCAGGACGGCAGGTCTTACACGTTTCGCACAAAAACGCCGAAAAACCCGAAGGTTCGCCCCTTGTCATCGGCGAAGACGTAACCGTCGGACACAAAGTCATGCTGCACGGCTGCCGCATCGGCAACCGCGTTTGATCGGTATGGGAACAATTATTCTGACGATACTGTCGTCGAAAGCGACGTGATGATAGGCGCAGGCAGCCTCGTGCCGCCGCGCAAACGTCTGGAAAGCGGCTATCTCTATGTCGGCTCGCCCGTCAAACAAGTCCGCGCTGCTGACCGACAAAGGAAAAAGAATTTTTGAAATATCTCGTCCGCGCATTATGTGCGTCTGTCCGGACAACACAAACAGTCAAAATAATTTTCAGACGACCTTATATCCTCTTAAAAAGAAAAGTGTTTATGCACATACTCTACCTAGCTCTCCGGCAGCCCGCGCCGCCGCGAAATCCTCGAAAACCTCGGATATGCGAAAGTTATCCGTATCCCCTGCCGACATCGACGAAACACCGCATTCCGACGAAAAACGCCGCCGATTATGTGCAACGTATGGCGCAGGAAAAAATGCCGCCGCTGTCGAGCAATGGTTTGCCACCCACGACGCGTCAGCCCGAATATCCGATTCCTGACCGCCGACACTACGGTCGCCTATCAAAACCACATTCTCGGCAAACCGGAAACCGAAGCCCAAGCAGCCGAAATGCTCGCACGGCTTTTCGGGGCAGACGCATCAGGTGCTGACTGCCGTCTGCGTATATTGGCAGAGGAAAGACACGCGGCGTTTTGCAAACCAGCGACGTGCGTTTCAAAACCTTGTCTGCCGACGAAAGTCATCCGCCTATATCCGAAAGTGGCGAACCGATGGACAAAAGCGGGCGCGTGGCGGCATTCAGGGGTCTGGGCGGCTGTTTGTCGAGCATTTGCAAGGCAGCTTCACTGGCGTGATGCAGCCTGCCCGTTTACGAAACGGTCCGGCTTGTTGGAACGATTCGGATTGAGCGTTCCCCATTTGCCTGATTTTAAATACCTCCAAACAAACATCATGAAAAACATACGCCTTCCCTTTTTATCCGCAGTATTCTTCTTGCAGGCTGCGCTGTTTTTCAGACGACGGCACACCCTTCCGTCCACAAAGGCAACGACAGCATCCTCTCTTTCGGGAAAGCTTGGCTCGCTACGGAAGATGCGCCCGCAGGCGGCTGGGTCATGCTCGCGATCAATACACCTATGTGTTAGACAAAGGGTCGTCTGAAAAGCTACTCTCCCATCTTTAAGGCCAAACTGAAACATCCCTACGAAAATCAAGTTTGCCTATTCTGTGAAGAATATCAAAAAGGCAGAGTTACCGTTTGGCAGGAGGATCGCAGATTCAGCACACTGCTTTGCCTGTCTTACCCCCATGCCGATAAAGATGAAGAAAAACACTGGAAAAATTGGCGTTCACCTCAGTAAAGGGGAAAAACGCCATTCAGGTGCATCAACCTCGACGGCAAAATCTATCAACCCGTCCCCGGCTGCCGGTTCGGGTCTGCCGCACGTCAATCTCGACATCCATCCGCTCTTCCGACAAAACCCTGACCATCGACGTACCTCCCCTATCCGCAAACATACGTCCCGCAATGCCACCCGTCCGCCCGCTCCATTTTTAAGCACTATCCGCCGCACTAAACCAAAAAGGTCGTCTGAAAATTTTCAGGCGACCTTTTCTCGCTAACGCTTCAAAATTTGATCAGTACCAACCGCGCAGCTTCATCGCTTTTTTCAACGCGGCGGATACTCATCATGTAAGACGCGGTACGCAGGTTACATCATACTCTTGCGCCAGATTCCAAATATCGCGGAACGCGCGGCGCAGACGACGGTTTCTTTTTCCTGAACTTCGTCAAATTCCCCAGTAATAGCCTTGCAGGGTTTTGCACCCATTCGAAAATAGGAAACGACCACGCCGCCGCAGTTCGCCAGAATATCGGGCACGACCAATACGCCGTTTTGACGCAGGGATGGCATCGGCTTCAGGCGTAGTCGGATCGTTTGCGCCTTTTCGACCACGATTTTTAGGCGCGGACTTTGCCGGCGTTTTCGAAGTCAGTTGGTTTTCCAAAGCACATGGGGCGAGTACGTCCACATCCAGTGCCAAGAGTTCGGCGTTGCTGATTTCTTTGCCGTAACCCGCTTCGTTGGTAATGAAGCCTTTTTCTTGGAACTCTTTGAAGAGGCTTCCATATCCGCCGTTTTCATTGTAGATGGCGACGTCAACGGTGGAAACGGCAACGACTTTCGCGCCGGATTGATGCGCGTAATAGCCTGTGTGATAGCCCACATTACCGAAGCCCTGAATGGCGTAGGTTGCGCCTTTCACGTCTTTGCCAAGTTTTTCCAAAGCTTGACGGCTGCGAAAGTTCACGCCGTAACCCTGTCGCTTCGGTACGCGCCAAAGAGCCGCCGAATTCGACCGGTTTGCCGGTGAACACACCCGGCGCGGATTTTTTAACGACGTTTTCGTAGGCATCAACCATCCACGACATGATTTTGCCGTTGGTGTTTACATCGGGGGCGGGAATATCGATTTTCTCGCCGATGAGCGGGAAATGGCTTCGGAATAAGCTCGTGCAAATGCGTTCCAACTCTGTTTCGAATAATCGCGCGGATCCAAAGTACTGCCGCCTTTGCCGCCGCCATAAGGAATGCCCGCAACGCAACATTTGATGGTCATCCAAATCGACAGGGCTTTGACTTCGTCCAAATTCACATTGGGATGGAAGCGCACGCCGCCTTTGTAGGCTGACGGCATTGTTATGTTGCGAACGGTAGCCGTGAGGTTTTGACCGTGCCGTTGTCGAGTTTGACGGGAAGGTAATTCCAAACGCGTTGCGGGCTTTTTTCAGGATTTCATACACCGCAGGGTCGGCATTGAGCCGGTCGCAGGCGGTTTTGACCTGTTTGCGGGCGATTTTCGAAAGGATTAAGGGTTTCTTTTGCGGCGGATTGGGACATTTCTCTTCCTTCTTATGTCGGGTTGAGGTTTAAAGACTTTTACATTTGTAACTATAACCAATTTCCAAATGAAATGTAATAGCATGTAGTCGAAAAACGAGATGAGTTAATTTATATATGGTTTTTATTTTTCAGACGACAAAAGGGTACATTCAAACTGCTTCTCCCATCCCTTTACAGAAACATCCCCGTTTTTCCGAACACATCCCAAAAACCTTTGTTTTTAAAAAGTCGTCTGAAAATTGAATCAGCCTGCCTTTCAAAGTCAAAGCTTTCGAAAATCAATGAAATGCCATTTCAAGCTCCAACTATATTGTTAACAATCCATCTGAAAAACTACCTGTCGGGAAACAATGTTAAAATACGCGTCCCTGTCATTCATGAGCAAAACACATCATGACCGCCGCCATCGAACACGTCCAAGCCGCCGCCTTTGATTTGGACGGCACATTATGCGATTCCGTCCCCGACCTTGCCGCCGCAGCCGAAGCCATGCGCGAATATCTCGGTATGGAGCCGCTGCCCGCCAAAACAGTAGAAAAGCTACGTCGGCGACGGCATCGGCAAACTCGTCCACCGCGTCGTCATCGACGACCGCGACCAAGAAGCCGCGCTCGACTTTATGGGAAAAAGGTTTCGTGTTCTACATGAAATACTACCGCGACCACTTGAGCGACTTCACCCGTCCCTACCCCGAAACCGAAGCCGGACTGGCATTGCTCAAATCGCTGGGCATCCCGCTGGTGGTCATCGCCAACAAAAAACGAAATCCTCGCCGCCGAACTCTTGAAAACAGCTCGGACTCGCCGACTACTTCAGCCTGATTCTCGGCGGCGACAGCTCGCCCGAAAAGAACCCAGCCCGCTGCCGCTGCAACACGCCGCCGAAGTCTTGGGCATCGATCCCGCCAACATGATCGTGGTCGGCGACTCCCGCAACGACATCATCGCCGCCAAAGCCGCAGGCTGCCTCAGCGTCAGCGTCACGCTTCGGCTACGGCGACATGACTTTATTGTCGCAAGACAAGGCGACCCAACCCGATTGGATTATCGGCTCACTGCCCGAAATTTATGAAAATCTGCGACCGAAAAAGCAGAAGACGACGAGTAATCAGTATCCTTGTTTTCAGACGACCTCTATTCCGGCTTCAAAAGGTCGTCTGAAAATAAAGCAGTGGAAATAAAAAATTCGTCATTCCCTGCGCAGGCAGCAATCCAGACCTTGATTTTTCAGAATTGTTTAAAAAGTTTCATTAATTTCAAATCACTGGATTCCGCCTACGCGGGAATGACGGAATGAAAGTTTCTTATCCCTCCTCTATCCTGCAACCCGCAAGTCAGATTCAAGAATCGACCCTACGAATCGACCTTTCAGACGACCTCTGCATGAAACCCCAAAAATCCCTGCGCGCCCGCGCGATGGACATCCTTTCCCGACAGGAAATCAGTCGCGTCGGGCTCAAGCGCAAGCTCGCACCGTATGCCGAAAGCGAAGAAGAATTGGAAAACGTGTTGGACGAATTTGCCGAACGCAACTGGCAATCCGACCAACGCTACGCCGAAGCCTACATCCACAGCAAAAAGCAGCCAACACGGTTCCCTGCGTCTGAAACAGGGTGCATTGGCGCAGCAGAGGCATAGCCGAAACCCTCAGCCGCGAATTCATGCCTGACAAAGCGTGCGAACTGCAAACCAGCAGTTGCCGTGTTGTGCAAAAATTCAAACAACCCGCCGCCGATTTGAAAGACAAACAGAAACAAGCGCGCTTCCTCGCCTATCGCGGCTTCGATATGACACCATCCACGCCGCGCCTGCAAAAAGCAGTTGGGACGAAGAAATATTCGACGCTTCTGAAGAATGATAAGCCTCATTAACAATAAGGTCGTCTGAAACCTCGGTTTCAGACGACCTTTCGATTATTTGGTTTATCCCTATTCCGTTACCGTTTTACGGATGAGTTTTTCCGCGTTGGCAAGCGTGTTTTCCACTTCCGGCAAACTCGATTTTGCTGCCCGACACCAGCGCGCGCGTGTCGTTGAATACGACTTGGACTGCGCCGTCGCTTTTCGAGTAACGAGGACGCGCAACGGCAGTTGCGAGGGCGAAGGCGGGGTCTTTTTGCATCAGCGGCGTGCCGGCTCTGGGCGTGCCGAGACGATGACTTTCGCGGGCTGCATGTCCAAACCGCTTTGTGCGCGCGGCGGCTGGTGGTCGATGACGGCGAACACGGTCATGCCTTTTTCTTTGACGGCGGTTTCCAAACGGCGGACGGTATCGTCGAAGCTGTATTTGCTGACAGCGGTATGGGCTTTGATTCATGGCTGAACTTTGTCGGGAATCGGGTTTGTCGGGCGGTATCGCCGCTAGTGTGAAGCGCAGGCGGTCAGGGCGGCGAGGATAGCGGCTGCGGCGAAGGTGCGTATCGGTTTCATGTTTTTCCTGATAAAGGTCGTCTGGAAACGTTTCAGACGACCTTGTTGCTGGTTATTTCAAACCCTTTTTCAGCAAGTCTTCGTAACCGCCGTGGTTGGTTACGTTGGTGTATGCCTTTTTCAACTCAGCAAGCGCGAGCTTCGGCACGGCGGCCGCTGCGGCAGTAGAGGTTGACGGGCGCGTTTTTGTCGGGGCTGACTCTTTTGATGCGTTCGACGATTTGGTCGTGCGGGATGTTGACCGCGCCTTTGCAGGTGGCCGGACTTTGAATTCTTCGGATCGTACGTCAATCCACGCCTTTTGGCTTTGGCAGGGTTGCGCGCTGGCGGCTTTGTAGCAGCGGCGCGGCATAGGATACGGCAGCAGGAAGGACGAGTCGGCGGCAGTCAGCGCGGCAGTCAGCAATTTTTCATGGTTGTTTCTCCAAACGGTTGAACAAAAATATCAATCTAAACGGTTCGGCGGCAAAAAGCAATGCTCGGTCAGCAGAAGGGTCGTCTGAAACGGGAGTTGTTTTCAGACGACCCTTTGAGACAAAATCAACGCTGTGCGTCAACCGCTTCCAAAGCACGCAGGGCGTAAGTGTAGGCTGCGCCTGCGTTCAAGGAAATAGCGGTCGCCAGCGCGCCGGCGATTTCGCTTTCAGTCGCGCCCGCTTTGGCGGCTGCGGCGGCATGTACGCTGATGCAGCTTTCGCAACGGGTGGTGATGGCGACGGCGATAGCAATCAGTTCGCGGGTTTTTGCATCCAATGCTTCGGCTGCGGCGGCTTGTTCCAGCGCGCCGTAGGCTTGCAGCATTTTTCAGGGTGGTTTTTACCCAGCTCGCCGAATGATTTTTTTAACGTGTGCGGTGTGTTCGGGCCAATTTTAGAAACATTTTGATTTCCTTTCCAATGTGTTTGATATGAAGGATGCTGCTCTTTCATGGCAGATTTCAATTTAATCCGCCATCTTTACATCCGATGAATGGCATTATTGCAATAATTTGACTATTATAATCGTCAAATCATCTCATTCACTTGCAAAAAACACTTATGGACACTTTGGACAAACTCATCGAACTGGCGCAAATCACCGGCAGCGTGGACGCTACAATGCCCTGTTCCGCGACAAATGGTACGCACCGCACGGACGCAGGCGCGCGCACGGCATCGCGCATCTCGTCGTCGCCGAGAAAGCTACATCAAAATCGAAGGCGAACCCGAGGCACGTCTCTTGCAAACCGGCGACCTTATCTTTTTCCCGCGCAGCGCGGAACACATCATCAGCAGCGAAGCGGACTGCAACAACTGCGGCGATACCATTCATATCAGCAACGATGGCGCGTTTACCATCGAATCTTCAGGCAGCGGCGAAAAAGCCTCGATTTGTTTCTGCGCCCGCTTCGAATACGACGAACACGCCGACATCATGCATGACCTGCCCGAAACCGTCCTTATCAGATGCACCATCCGTCGCTGCAATGTCTCATTTCCATGTTGCAATACGAAAGCGCGCACGCTTTCCGGCTCGCGCGCCATCGTCAATGCCCTTTCCTCCGTCCTCCTCGTCCTCATTGTCCGCGCCCATCTCGAACAAGGCGGAGAAGCGCCTTTGGGACGGCATACTCAACGGCCTGCGCGACAAACGCCTGCGCCAACTCATCCAAACCGTCGTCAGCCGCCCCGAAGACGAATGGAACATCGAAAAATGACCGCCATTGCCAACCTTTCCCGCGCCCAACTGATGCGCCTGTTCAAACAACAAACCGGCATCAGCCCCACGCCTTCGTCAACCTCATCCGCTACGCCAAGCCGCCGTACTGCTGCGGCAAACCGCCGATTCCGTCTTATCCGTCGCACTGAACGTCGGTTTCCAATCCGAAACCCACTTCGGCAAAGCGTTTAAAAACAATACGGGATTTCGCCGGGGCAGTATCGGAAAAATGCGGGAATCGGCGAAACCGATATTGAACCATCCGACGATATTTGAATCGAGAGATAAAGGTCGTTTGAAAACCTTAAATCATCAGGGTTTTCAGACGACCTTTCATTCTAGCAGACCGATTAGGTCAACCCATCAAGCCTGTTTCAACTTCGCATCGGCATCGCGCAACGCGGTACGCAGACCTTCCTCGATAACGGGATGGTAGAACGGCATCTCCAGCATTTGCGGAACGGTCATCTTCATTTGATGCGCCCACGCCAACAGGTGCGCCAAATGTTCGGCGGCCGGGCCCAAGATTTCCGCGCCGATGAAGCGGCCGGTGGCTTTTTCGGCATACAGGCGCATATGGCCTTTGTTTACCAGCATCACGCGGCTGCGGCCTTGGTTTTTAAACGATACTTCGCCGATGACAAATTCGTCGGGTTGGTATTGCGCGGCAACCTGCGCGTATTTCAAACCGACAAAACCGATTTGCGGATTGGTGAACACCACGCCGATGGTACTACGGCGCAAACCGCCGCCGATATTCGGATAGCGACCCGCGTTATCGCCGGCAATCTTGCCTTGGTCGGCGGCTTCGTGCAGCAGAGGCAGTTGATTGGACGCGTCGCCCTGCGATGAAGATATGCGGAATGCTGGTCTGCATGGTCAGCGGATCGGCAACGGGTACGCCGCGCGCGTCTTTTTCGATATTGATGTTTTCCAAACCGATATTGTCAACGTTCGGACGGCGGCCTACGGCTGCCAGCATATATTCGGCAACAAATACGCCTTTTTCGCCGTCCTGCTCCCCAATGAACTTCTACATTGCCGTCTGCGTCGAGTTTGACCTCGGTTTTAGCATCCAAATGCAGTTTCAATTCTTCGCCGAACACGGCTTTTCGCCTCGTCTGAAACGACAGGGGTCGGAAATGCCGCCAATGATGCCGCCCAAAGCCGAAAAATTTCGACTTTCACGCCCAAACGGTGCAATGCCTGACCCAGTTCCAAACCGATAACGCCCGGTCCGAACACGGCAACGCTCTTAGGCAGCGTATCCCATGAGAAAAACGTCGTCGTTGATAATCAAACGGTCGCCCAAAGACTGCCACTGCGGCAGGATAACGGGACGCGAGCCGGTAGCAATCACGAAAAGCTTTTTGCCGTGATTTGGGTATGGTCGTCGATTTGGACGGTATTCTCGTCGATAAATTTAGCCGAACCCATAATGCGCTTTGTCGGCAGGCCACTCTTCCACATCGGCAACGACAAAGCCGACAAAACGGTCGCGTTCTGATTTGACGCGCTGCATCACTTCTTCGCCGTTGACGACGATGCTGTCTTTTATCCAAATGCACGCCGAACGGGTCGGTGTGCAATGCGTGATGGCGCGCCTCTGCGGCGGCAATCAAGAGTTTGAAGGCATACAGCCCACGCGCGCGCAGGTCGTGCCGAACACGTTGTTTTCAATCAGGTAAACATTATCCGAATGTAAACGGGCATTGCGAAACGCGCCCATACCGGCAGTACCGCCGCCGATTACGACGACATCTGCTTGAATTTTTTCATAATCTTTGTCCTTTTTGTTGAGCGTCCGAAGCGGTATCAGCGTGAAGCGTATCAGGTTTTCAGACGACCCTATTTAATAAACTATCAAAATAAAAATCGATAACTATTTTTTAAAATCTCGATTTAAAACAATAATCTCAAATTCTACTTGTAAATATAGAGCTATTCAGAACGACCGTGTAGCGTATCGTCTGAATAACTCTATTTTTCTGTTCAGACGGCTTTTTCAAAACCGTCTCAAGCACTCAGGCAATTAGTTTTTAGCCAAAGTAAGCTTCCAAATCTTCGCTGCCACCGATGTATTTGCCGCCGATGAAGACTTGAGGAGCAGTCATCTTGCCGGTAATGGCGCGAACGGAAGTAACAGTTGCATCTTTGCCCAATACGATTTCTTCGTAAGACAGACCTTTGTCTTGCAGAGCTTTTTTAGCTTTAGCGCAGAATTGGCAGCCGGGTTTGGTGAAGATGGCAACAGATTCTTGAGCTTTCCAGTCAGGAGCGATGAATTTCAACATAGTGTCAGCGTCAGACACTTTGAAAGGATCGCCCGGCTCTTCAGGCTCGATGAACATTTTTTCAATCACGCCGTCGTTAACCAGCATGGAGTAACGCCAAGAGCGTTTGCCGAAGCCCAAGTCTTCTTTGCCGACCAGCATGCCCATGCCTTCGGTGAATTCGCCGTTGCCATCAGGGATCAGTGTAGATGTTGTCAGCTTCTTCTTCGGCAGCCCAAGCGTTCATCACGAAAAGTATCGTTTACAGATACGCAGTAAATTGCGTCAACGCCGTTTTCTTTGAACGCGCCGAACAATTCGTTGTAACGTGGCAGGTGGGAAGAAGAACAAGTCGGAGTAAATGCGCCGGGCAGAGAGAATACGACTACTTTTACCTTTGAACAAGTCATCAGTGGAAACATCTTTCCAAGTGTCGCCCACGCGGGTACGGAATACGACGGAAGGTACTTTTTGACCGGTACGATCTTGCAAAGCCATTTTGGATCTCCTTGAAATTTTAGGTTTAGGGAATGATACGAGTGAATGTGCATTCTAGCGCAGCGAGTTTGATTTGTATAATTTATAGTTCAAATAATATTAATTACCTGAAGCTATGAAACCCAACCCTGCGAATGTTTCATTTAAACAGAGGTCGTCTGAAAGAAAACAAGCCCCTGGCCTGGAATTATTTTTCGGAATCGTGCGTCGGACAATACGACTTCGCGGATGCTGCTTTCTACTTTGTCTTTCAACATAAAGCGGTCTTCGTCTTTGCCGGGGCGAATCGGGCGGCAAAATCGATACGGATACGCAGCTTTTTCATGGAAACGATGCGCCAGTGAGCGCACCAAATCGACTTGTGCATAGGACGGCACAGTCGTCCTTTTACCGGCATCGTCATAATAGCGCAGCGTAACCGCCTGAACAGGCGCGTCGGCATCGATGGCGGATTGGAAGAGCGCGGCTTTGAACGGCAAAATATCCAAGCCCAAAGAAGTCCGCGCTTCGGGGAAAAAGCTGACATTCTGCCCGGCTTTTCAACGCGGCGCAAATGGCTTTGGTTAATCGGCTCGACATCGCGTCGGGAATTTCGATTGATAAACACCGTGCCTGCGTTTTGCCCCATTTTGCCCAAGACCGGCCAGTCTTTGATTTCCTGCTTGGCGATAAAGCTGCTCGGATACACCGCACTCATGGCGAAAATATCCAGCCAAGACACATGGTTTGCCGCCACCAAAACACCCTTCACATTATCTGCGGGCGGCGTGCCGATTTCCAATTCGATATCCAAGGCTTTCCAGCGCGCCTTTGCCCAGAGTAATGACCGCATGATCGCGTTCGGCAGGATTGCCGGCATCGATACGGCGCAAATGCCTTCCGGTTCGGAACAGCCATCCCGCCAAGCGGAACAATCTGCCCAAACGGGTAAAAAACGGTGCTTTTTGTGAGTGCATAACTGTTTTTCTTTTCGTATTAAATGTGTATCAAATCATAGTAATAACGTTTTCAGACGACCCAGATGACAAAGAGGTCGTCTGAAAACAGGTTCAAACATTATTTCTGGCAGTTCGGACAATAAAACGTCCCGCGCTGCTCCCAAAAACTTCTTTCTGCACCAAAACCGCCGCAACGGACGCAGGGTTCGTTGTGCCTGCCGCACACCGTATATTCCTGTTGAAAATAGCCGCTTTTGCCGTCGCTGTTGACAAAGTCGCGCAACGTGCTGCCGCCGGTTTCAATCGCGCGCTGCAATACCGATTTAATCGTTTCCACCAAGACGGCGCATTCTTTTTTCTTAACCTTGTCCGCAGGGCGGTGTGGCGAGATGCCCGATTTAAACAGGCTTTCGTTCGCATAAATATTGCCCACGCCGACCACGACGACATTGTCCATCAGAGCCAGCTTGACCGCGCGTTTTTGCGTTTTAAATTTTTGGTACAGATAATCGGCGGAGAAGTCGTCTGAAAGCGGCTCGGAGCCCAGTTTTTCAAGAAGCGGATGATGCTCGGCAATGCCTTCATACCATAAAATCGCACCGAACTTGCGCGGGTCGTGATAGCGCAATACCGTTCCGTCCGCAAACACAATGTCCGCATGGTCGTGTTTGTCGGGATGGTCAATCCGCGCATCGCCGTCCGTAAAAATCCGCAAGCTGCCCGACATGCCTAGATGAATCAACAAGATACCCGTTGCAAAACCGATAACCAAATATTTCGCCCGCCGACGGCAGCTCAACACCTCCTGCCCCTACCAGCTCCGCCAACTGCGGATTGACCTGCCAGCGCAGCTTGGTTTGGCGCAACACGACATCCGCCACCTTTTACGCTTGAATATGCGGGCTGATACCGCGCAACGTCGTTTCTACCTCAGGCAATTCCGGCATTTTTTCTTTATCCTCAAGCTAATACAGTCAACATCGCCTTTTTCAGACGACCTAAGATTCTACCGATGCCAAAGCGGCCTGACAATTTGCAACCAATCGGCTTTACAGGCAGAAAGCAGCAAATTCAAGGCAGAATGACAAATATAGAAGAGGGCTATATTTATGGAGTCAAACCCGCTGTTTTCAAATGTTCAGCCCTCAAAAGGTCGTCTGAAACCAGTCATGCCGGTTTTACCAACGCTGCATTCTCAATCCGAAATCCGCGCCGCACCCAAAGCCACCGTCTGCGTTCCCAATATTTTTCAAACTCCGGCAAGGGCGTTACCCCCGCCATACGCTTGACCAAAACCAAACCGTACACCGCCGCGCACTGCGGCCACCACCTGTCCCCCGCCTTCTCCATAAAACGCCAAAACCGCAGCCCCTTTTGCGAATTCACAGCAGGCAGGTACACCATAAACTTTCCGAATTCCACCTCAAAATCTAAAATCCGCCAACTGCTGCTTCAAAGCCGGCAAAAGTCAGGCAATGCTCCTTTTTAGGCAAGCGCGTTCCATCAAACCACTTGCTGAAAAACCACAAAGATTTTCGGATTAAACCCCGTCAAAACCAACCGCCCTTCAGGTTTTAACACTCTGGACGCTTCATGCAGCACTTGCGTCAGCGCAGCAGTTTCATGACTGTGCGGCATCAGCAGCACATCAATAGAATGACTCTCCCAAGCCATAGCGTCCGCCGTCATCAATACATCGCGGGGAACGGCAACCACGTTTTCAGACGATTCAGCCATTCGCCGCCCTGTTGGACGACGGTTTGAACACCGCAAGGCGCAAACCGCTCAAGTAATGCGCAAAAACTGCTTTTTCCTGCTCCGCCGCATAGCGGCCGATAATAGTCCCTGTTCAAACCATTCTTCCATCACCCTGCCCTTTCAAAAATGCCGCAACCCGCATTATAACGGCATGATGCGGCAGACCAAACCTCCATAACTTTACTTTGTTATTGAAGGTAAGGTCGTCTGAAAACCTATTTACTCAGTTTTCAGACGACCTCTTGTCTTTATCCGCTCAACGGAAATGCTTTACAACTCAATCCCTTTCAACTTCGCCACGGTATTGATGTCTTTATCGCCGCGGCCGGACAGGTTGACCAGAATCACTTGGTCTTTGCCCATTTTCGGCGCGTTGGCGACTGCCCATGCGAGGGCGTGGCTGGATTCGAGCGCGGGGATGATGCCTTCGAAGCGGCACAACAAATCAAAGGCTTCGAGTGCTTCGTCGTCTTTGGCGACGGTGTATTCGACGCGCTGGATGTCGTTCAGGTGGCTGTGTTCCGCCGATGCCGGGGTAATCCAAGCCTGCGGAAACGGAGGTACCCAAGACTTGGCCGTTTTCGTCCTGCATCAGGTAGCTGCGGAAGCCGTGCAATACGCCGATAGGGGCTTTGCTGGTAATCGGCGCGGCGTGGTCGGAGGTGTCCACGCCCAAACCGCCGGCTTCCACGCCGACGAGGCGCACGTTTTCTTCGCCGATATACGGGTGGAACAGGCCGATGGCGTTCGAGCCGCCGCCGACGCAGGCAACGGCGACGTCGGGTTGTCTGCCGATAGCCTCCCGCATCTGCGCTTTGGCTTCGTTGCCGATAACGCATTGGAAATCGCGCACCATTTCGGATACGGCGCGGGGCCGGCGGCGGTGCCGATGATGTAAACGTGTCGTCCATCGCGGGCGACCCATGCGCATGGCTTCGTTCATCGCGTCTTTCAGCGTGCGGCTGCCGCTGTCGACGCTGACCACGTTTGCGCCCAACAATTTCATGCGGAACACGTTGGGCATTTGGCGCTGGATGTCGTCCGCACCCATGTACACGTCACAAGTCATGCCGAAGCGGGCGGCGACGGTGGCGGAAGCCACGCCGTGCTGACCCGCGCCGGTTTCGGCGATGACGCGTTTTTTGCCCATACGGCGGGCAAGCAATGCCTGACCGATGGTGTTGTTTACCTTGTGCGCGCCGGTGTGGTTCAAATCTTCGCCTTCAACCAGATTTGCGCGCCGCCCAAATGCTCGGACAATCGCGCGGCATGGTAAACGGGGCTGGGCCGGCCAACGTAGTGTTTCAAATCGCGGTGGAACTCTTCCCAAAACGACGGGTCGTTTTTCGCTGCTTTATAGGCATCCGCCAGCTCTTTGCAAGGCGGGAATCAGGGTTTCGGAGACATAAAAGTCCGCCGTGTTCGCCGAAAAAGCCCTTCTCGTCGGGCGCTTGGTAGTTTTTCATCGGATTTCTTCCTTGTATTTGTCAGACGACCTCGGTTTAAGAAGGTCGTCTGAAAGGGAAATTGTCGGCAATTATAGCGGTTTTTATGCTTTGTCGCAGAGTTTTGCAGGAATATGGATGCCGGTTTTACGCCATTGAAACTGCATTAGCTAAAAGGTCGTCTGAAAAACCCTGTTTCAAGTTTTCAGACGACCTTTTTCAACCCTGGCATCAGGTTTTAGGACTCGACGGGGATGATGCCGATTTTTGCCTGCCATTTGCGCGGGGCGGTGGCGTGGATGGATTCGCCTTTTGCTGTCCACGGCGACGGTTACAGGCATGTCTTTGACTTCAAACTCGTAAACCGCTTCCATGCCCGAATTCGGGGAACGCCAGACTTTTGAGGATTTGATGGCTTTTGCCACAGGTATGCTGCGCCGCCGACTGCCATGAGGTACACGGCTTTGTTGTCGGCGATGGCTTGCGAGGTGGCTGCGCCGCGCTCGGATTTACCGATCATGCCCAAGAGGCCGGTTTGTTCGAGCATTGGCGGGTGGATTTGTCCATGCGGGTGGCGGTGGTCGGTGCGCCGGCGAAGCCGATTACGTCGCCGACCGGATCGACGGAGCGAGCGTAGTAAATCAGGCGGTTGAGTGAAATCGACGGGCAATTCTTCGCCTTCGTCGAGCATATCGACGAGGCGTTTGTGCGCAGCATCGCGGCCGGTGAGGATTTTACCGTTCAGCAGCAATACGTCGCCGGTTCTCCAGCTGGCGACTTCTTCTTTGGTCAGCTTATTGACATCGATGCGTTTGCCGTTGTCGGGGCTGTAAAGTCAAATCGCCAGTCCCTCAACGCGCGGCGGAGTCAATTCGACCGGACCCGAGCCGTCCAATTCCGAACTCAACGTGGCGGGTGGCGGCGCAGTTCGGAATCATGGCAATCGGTTTGGAAGCGGCATGGGTCGGGTAATCGAGGATTTTGACGTCCAACACGGTGGTCAGACCGCCCAAAACCTTGCGCACCGATGCCCAGCGCGTTGACTTTTTTCAAAGAGTTCGAGGCGTAGGGCTCGGTAGTGGACAATTCGCACCCTGATGCCGCTTTTTTCCTGCAACTCTTTGAATGTCGATGTGGCTCATTAGGATTCTTTTCGCCATCAACACGGCTTTTTCAGGCGTACCGCCGATGCCGATGCCCAAGATGCCGGAGGACACCAGCCCGCACCCATGGTCGGGATGGTTTTCAATACCAATCGACGATGTTGTCAGAACGGATTGAGCATGGGCGAGTTTGAGTTGTTTTCAGAGCCGCCGCCTTTTGCCGCGCAGGTTACCTCGACTTTGTCGCCCGGCACGATGCTCATGTGGATAACGGCAGGGTGTTGTCTTTGGTGTTTTGGCGTTTGCCGGCCGGGTCGGCGAGGACGGACGCGCGCAGGGTGTTGCCCTCCCGAAAGCATAGGCGCGGCGCACGCTCGTTAACCATTTCCTCCACGCCTCTGTCCGCATCCCATTGGACGTTCATGCCGACTTGAGGAAGACGGTTTGCGATACCGGTGTCTTGGCAGATGGGGCGGTTGTTTTCCGACACATGCGGCTGTTGACCAAAAATCTGCGTCATCGCGTCTTTTAGCGGCGGATTTTCTTCCTTCTGCCACGCTTTTATAGAGCGCGTCGATGTAGTCTTTCGGGTGGTAATAGCTGATGAATTGGAAGGCATCGCAGATACTTTGGATAAAGTCTTCTTGCTTGATGACGGTCATGATTGTGTTCCTTTTCTCATGGTAGGGAGGGTTTGTTCACTTTTTATAGATGTCGTTTTTCAGACGACCTTAATCGGTGTAATAGTGCTGTCAATCGCTGCGAGCGACAATATAATTTTTATAATTGATTGATTCTTATAGAACTTAATAACCCATCATTCTACTCGGATGATGATAACGGATATTGTCGGCAATTTTCACAGACAGAAATAAAACTACAAGCAAAATGATGATTCAAATCTTAAGGGGTCGTTCGAAAACTTCGGTTTCGTTACTGCGACTAAACCTACTAAAAAGATAAATTCAAAATAAACAATTACTTTTCAGACGACCCTTCTTTCTTTTCCACCATACAAATGTAAAAGCCGTGTCATTCTACCCATGATGATTTTTGATAGAAGTCAAACTTAGCTGCTTTTTCTGAAATTTGTAACATTTCATTGCATTTGCTCACGCTTCGCAAATTTATCTAATAAATACATAAATATATACTTTTGTATATCAATTGCTTAATAATGATATTTACTCGTATTTATGAGCGCTTTTAGCGGTTATTCCTTTATCGCGAGTTTATCTTATAAAATAACAAGATGGCGTAAAGTCGTCTGAAAAATGCTGTTTTGTGTTCATAAACTGCCCCTATCCTGCCTTCACAGATCCGCCATCATCAAAAATTCAAATTCTGATACACTGATAAAAGATAGTCAGACATTGATTTATAAGATATTTTCCCAAAAATATCCGCACTTTTAAAAATTTGTAATAAAAATACACACATCCGATTCCCCCATCCCATTCCACAGGACACTACCATGAGTGAAAACTTGTTAACCCCTGACCATAGACGTCACGAGGGTCAGAGCCTCCGCCGACTCGTCAATCATTCAAGCTCTGCTCGTGCCGGCAGCGCGATTACCGCCAACGTCGGCTGTATGGGGCAGAGGCGTGTCGGTTCCTGCCGCTGCGATGATCCGCAAGGAAGGCGAGCGCAGGTAACGACTGCGTTGGCGTGTGAAACCAAAGTCGAAGAAGGATGCAGGTCAGCTTCTTGGACTACTTCATTCCCGAGCATATCCACTATTACGACGTGAGCGAGGTCGGCGACGGCTGGAACTGGCTGGACGACACCGCCAGAGCCTTCCCTGAAGCGCAACATTGCCGTCACTGCGGCGGCTGTAACCGCGCCTGCCCCAAAAGGTTTGGAGGTGGAAAAACGGCGTAGCGCAAGTGGTATCGGGCGATTTCGCGCGGCTGCGCTGACCTTCGACCAATGCGTGATGTGCAACCTCTGCACCCTTTTCCCTGCCCCGGAACACATCCGTCCGAACCACTAGGCTTTGTTCGCCCGCCGTATGAAAGCGGCGCGCACGCTGCGTCCGGTGGATTTGATGCGCCGCCTGCGCGAAATCGACAGCGGCAAAATGAAAGTCGAATTTGAAGAGGAGGCAATGTGATGGCGAACGAAATCCAAGGCATAGACTACGAAACCGCCCTTACAACCTGCGCGCTTCCTCATTGGAACTGCGCGGCGACCTGCCGGAAAAACGAATTGTTGATCCAGTTTCACTCGACTATCAGGCCAATGCGCGCGTCAAACTGCCCATCAGACGAACACGGGCGATTACCGCCATCCTGATTTGGCGAACTGCTGATCAGCCATCCGCTGATTGACGACTATGATTTGTCGGGCGCGGAACATTTGAACACCGACGTACTGGTTATCGGCGGCGGCGGTGCGGGTGCGGCGGCTGCGTTGTCTGCAACCGAGGCAGGCGCGCGCGTGATTATGGCGAACAAGCTGCGTATCGGCGACAGCAATACCGTGATGGCCGAAGGCGGCATTCAGGCGGCAGTCGGCGCGGAAGACAGCTTTGCAGCAGCACTTTGACGACACCATTAAAGGCGGCCATAGCGCAGGTAAAAAAGTGGTGGCGCAAATGGTTACCGACGCGCCGTCCGCCATCCGCTGGTTGATCGGCTTGGGCATGACTTTCGACCTTGCCAAAAGGCGCGGACAGCAACGGCATGTTGAGCCCGCAAACGTGCAGGCGGGTACGACCGTGCGCATCCTGAGCTACCGCGACTTTACCGGCCTCGAAATGATGCGCGTACTACGCGAGGCGGTCGAACTCGACGAAAAACATCACCCTAGCTCAACCGCCATCCCCGCCATCGAATTATTGTCGGACGAACACGGCCGCTGCGTCGGCGCGATTTTGCTACGATTTGGAAAAACGCTCTTTGGTATGTGGTTCACGCCAAAGCCGTGGTCTTCGGCAACCGGCGGCAGCGGACGGCTGCATTTACAGGGTTTCGCCACTCCAACCACTACGGCGCAACTGCCGACGGTCTGGTGATGGCATACCGCATCGGTGCAAAACGCGCGACATCGACTCTTTCCAATACCATCCAACCGGCGTCGCCCATCCGCCGCACTTGGCGGGCGCGCTGATTTCCGAAGCCGTGCGCTCCGCAGGCACCAAACTGGTCAACGGTTTGGGCGAGCGTTTCGTTGACGAATTGCAGCCGCGGGACGTCGTTGCCGCCGCCATCTTGCGCGAGTGCCGCGAAGGTCGCGGCGTGGTGCGCGACGGACAGGTAGGCGTGTTCCTCGACACCCCGCGCCTGATTGAAAACGATCCCGACGTATTGAACCGTTTGGTTACGCTCGGCCACGTTGCCCTGAAATGCGGCATCGACCCCGCTGTCGAACCTGTAATGATTCATCCGACCCTGCACTGCCAAAAACGGCGGCGTCGAAATCAACGAGCGACGGCGCGACCCTGCGTCGAAGGTCTCTATGCGCCGGCGAAGTAACCGGCGGTATTCACGGCCGCAACCGCCTGATGGGCAACGCGCTTTTGGACATCATCAGCTTCGGCCGCCGTGCGATAAAGCCGCCGCCGGTTGCGGCCTGCCGCTGAAAAAAGTGCGCGGCGGCGTCGGACACGTCCACGATCTGCAACGCGAAATGACCCGCGCCGGACCGACCAGCGACATCAAAGCCCCGTTTTATATCCCGACTACGGCAAATTCGATTTGCGCGAACACGCCGGTTTGCAGGAGCAACAATCATGAACCAAGCCAATCAAAACTACTGCACCCGTCCCGCAAGTCGGCGCGGATTTGGCCGCGTGGCGCAAAGTCGGCGGCGGCGAAGGCCTGCTGGCGGCACTTGCCGATCCTCAAAGCATCGTTTCCAAGCTGCAAGACGCCAACCTCTGCGGCATGGGCGGCGCGGGTCTCTGACCTGGCGCAAATGGGAGGCTGCCGTTGCCGCCCAAAAGCAAACATGGCGACAAATACGTCGTCTGTAACGCCAACGAAGACAGAACCGGGTACGTTCAAAAGACCGCGTACTGCTGGCGAAAAACGCCGCACCAAGTTATCGAGGGCGTCCTGATTGCCGCCGTCGCCTGCCGCGCCAACAAAGCGATTCTGTACGTCAACCCGCACCAGACCGAATCGTCGCCGCCATCGTACCCGCCATCGAGCAGTGGAAAAAGCGATTTGTTCATCGCATCGAAAAACTATCTGGGCGAAACCTTTAGACCTGAAATTAGTCGAAACTTCAGGCCGCTACATCGGCGGCGAAGAAAACCGCCGTGATTTCATGGTTGGAAGGCGGTTTCCCGTTCCCGCGCCGCAAGCCGCCGTTCCTCGCCGAAAGCGGCGTAGAGGGCGAACCGACCCTTATCAACAACACCGAAACCTTCGCCAACATCCCGCAAATCCCTTGCCAAAAGGCGCGGAATGGTACAAATCGCTGGGTTTTGGGCGATGCCGCAGGCACGAAACTCTACTCGCTCTCTGGCGACGTATTGAATCCGGGTGCTGTACGAACTGCCGATGGGCACGACCTGCAATCGCTGATTTTCGACCACGGCGGCGGTATGCTCGAAGGGCGCACGTTTAAAGCCGTCTTCAGCGGCGGCCGTCAAACACGCTTCTGACTGCGAAAGATTTGGACGTGCCTTTGGACTTCGTGTCCGTGCGCGAACGCAAATCCAGCCTCGGCACGGGCGCGATGATTGTGATTTCCGAGGAACAAGCGTGGTGCGCAAAGTGGCCGAGTATGTGGAATTTTTGCGTCCAGCTCATGCGGACAATGCCCGCCGTGCAAAGGCGGCACGTTCCAACTTTCACGCTTGCTCAACCGCGTGGATACCGGCATCGGCACTCCAGACGACCTCCGCGCCCTGCAAAGCCTGTGCCAACTGCTGCCCCGAAGCGGCCGCTGCGGCCTGATTGACGGCGCGGTTACCGTGTTGCAAAGCTCGCTGCGTACCTTCCCCGAAGAGTACGGCCTGCCGGCGGAGCAGGATTAATCCGATACGGGGTTTCAGACGACCTTTTCTATAGGAGGTCGTCTGAAAAATACCTGTAGATTGGGACATGACACACATTGTAAGTATTTGTTGGGTTTCAGCGAACCTGCTAAATCTGAGGTTTTACCTCTCCTAGCCCTCTCCCACACGGGAGAGGGAATGATGATGCTGAAAAATTGACCATTATCGGACTTTCTGCAATCGTCCCCTCTCCCCGTGGGAGAGGGTTAGAAGAGGCAAAACGCAACAACCTCAAGAAAACGTCGTCTGAAAAAGATGGCAACAAAAATACGCATTACCCAAACACTCAAAAGAAAAACATAAAAACAACTGCTGCAAATACGTTTCAGACGACCTGTTCCCACCAAAATCAGGACACGTCGTCTGAAACCCAATTTCCCCAATACCTCAAACTAGGAGACTCAACATGGGCTTCAAGCCAATTCCTGCTGCGGTTGCGCTCGCGCTGACGCTGATTATCTGGTTCGTCATACCCGTGCCGCAGGGCGTATCGCCCGACGCATGGCACCTTTCTGGCGTTGTTCGTCGGCATCATCGCTGGCATCATCGGCAAAGCCATGCCCATCGGCTCAATGGCGATTTTAGGCATTACCTTGGTCGCGCTGACCGGCGTGACCAACGAAAAACCGCCGACGCAACCAAAGACGCTCTGAGCAGCCTCAACAACTCGTTAATCTGGATGATCGGTATCGCCATCATCATCTCGCGCGGTTTGTTGAAAACCGGCTTGGGGATGCGTATCGGCTACCTTCTGATTTCCCTTTTCGGCAAACGCACGCTGGGCGTAGGTTACAGCTGGCACTGGCCGACTTGGTCATCAGCCGGTAACGCTGAGTAACACTGCGCGCGGCGGTGCCATCGTGCATCCGATTATGCGCTCCATCGCCCTGAGTTTCGATTCCGACCCCGAAAAAGGCACGGAAGGCAAAAATCGGTAAATACCTCGCGCTGGTCAACTACCACGCCAACATCATCACCTGCTGCATCTTCGTTACGCGACCGCACCCAATCCGCTGGTCGTCGAATTGGTCGCCAAAAGCCACCGATTCGCAAATCCACCTCTCTTGGGGCACATGGTTCGCCGCCATGGTCGTCCCCGGCCTGATCGCCATGTTCCTGATGCCGCTGGTGCTGTATTTCCTGTATCCGCCCGAAATCAAACAAACGCCTAACGCAACCGCCCTTGCCAAAGAAAAACTGAAAGAAATGGGCGCGATGAAGCGCGACGAAAAAAATCATGCTCGGCATTTTCGTGATTCTGCTTCTTTTTGTGGGCGGGCGTTCCCGAAAATGCTGTTCGGCGTGAAAGTCGATGCCACCGCCACCACCTTCCTCGGCCTGAGCCTGTGCCTGCTCAGCGGCGTACTGACTTGGGACGACGCGCTGAAAAGAAAAAGGCGCGTGGGACACCATCGTCTGGTTGCCGCCTTGGTACGATGATGGCGAACTTCCTCAACAAATTGGGACTGATTGCATGGCTGTCCGAATCATGCAGGGCGGCATTTCCCATCTCGGCTTGGGCTGGGAAGCCGGTTGCGCCCTGTTGGTACTCGCCTACCCTCACGCCCACTACGTTTTCGCCAGCGGTACGGCACACGTTACCGCCATGTTCGGCGCGTTCTACGGCGCAGGTCTCGCCTTTGGGCGCACCGCCGATGCTGTTCGCCCTGATTATGGCGTCCGCCACCGGCATCATGATGTCGCTGACCCACTATGCTTCAGGCTCGTCCCCCGTCATCTACGGTTCGAACTATGTCAGCATGACCGAATGGTGGAAAGCCGGCTTCATCGCGAGCGTGGTCGAAATCCTGATTTTCGGCACCATCGGCATTATCTGGTGGAAAGTGCTGGGCTACTGGTAAACCCTGCCTGAAATCAACAAAAGGTCGTCTGAAAAATAGGTTTTCAGACGACCTTTTTCGTGATACAATCCCATCATCCTTACCAACCCACCCGCCCAAACCGTGAAAATCCTCATCCTCGGCAGCGGACAGGTCGGCTCGACCGTCGCGCAAAACCTCGCCTCCGTTTCCAGCAACGACGTTACCGTTATCGACATCGACGAAAAGCCCTGCAACACATCGGCAGCCGCCTCGACGTCCAAAACCATACTCGGCAACGGCGCATCCCCGTTCATCCTCGAACAGGCGGGCGCGGCAGATTCCGACCCTCCTGCTTGCCCTGACCCGCAGCGACGAAACCAACATCGTCGCCTGCAAAATCGCCGCCGATCTCTTTAATATCCCCAGCCGCATCGCCCGCGTCCGTTCCAGCGAATATCTGGAATACCCTACCCCGAAAAACGACGATACGGAAAAACGGCAGCCTTACCGTCTTCGACATCGCTGAAACCATCAGCCCCGAACAGCTCGTTACCGAACAGCTCGTCGGACTGCTCAGCTACACCAGCGCATTGCAGGTATTGAGGTTTGCCGGCGACAAAGTCCGCATGGTCATCGTACAGGCGCGTAAAGGCGGGCTGCTCGTCAACCGCGAAATCGCCGACATCAACCAACATCTCCCCGAAGGCGCGGACTGCCAAATCTGCGCCATATACCGCAACAACCGCCTCATCGTCCCCACGCCGCAAAACCGTCATCATTGAAGGCGACGAAGTACTTTTGCTGCCGACATCAGCAGCGTCAACATCATCATGCGCGAACTGCGCCCCAAAGAAGCGCGCACCCGCCGCATCATGATTGCCGGCGGCGGCAGCATCGGCTACCGCCTTGCCAAGCAGCTCGAATCCAAATACGACATCAAAATCGTCGAACACAACCCCCGCCGCGCCGAGTGGCTCGCCGAAAACCTCGACAACACCCTCGTCCTGCAAGGCAGCGCCACCGACGAAACGCTGCTGGACGAAGAATACATCGACGAAATCGACGTATTCTGCGCCCTGACCAACGACGACGAAAACAACATCATGTCCAGCCTGTTGGCGAAAAACCTCGGCGCAAAACGCGTCGTCACCATCGTCAACCGCTCCAGCTACGTCGATTTGCTCGAAGGCAACAAAATCGACATCGTCGTATCGCCGCACCTCATCGCCCATCGGCTCCATCCTCGCCCATATCCGCCGAGGCGACATCGTTGCCGTCCACCCTCAGACGCGGCACCGCCGAAGCCATCGAAGTCGTCGTCCACGGCGACAAAAACACTTCCGCCATCGTCGGCAGAGCGCATCAGCGGCATCAAATGGCCGGGCGACTGCTACATCGCCGCCATCGTCCGTGCCGAAACGGGCGAAGTCATCATGGGAGCACCACACGACACCATTGTCCAAGACGGCGACCATCATCTTCTTCGTCTCCCCGCCGCCGCGTCCTGCCCGAACTTGAAAAAAACTCATCCAAGTCAAAATGGGCTTTTTCGGCTGATACCGTCAAGGTCGTCTGAAACCTGTTGCAGCAAAGTCAGAACCTTTTTCAACTTCATTGAAGCCGCGCTTTCAGACGACCCGACACAAATTACCCAACATCATCCGTTTCCACATCCGATACCAAAAAGGAAAATCCATGTTACGCCCCATCGCTGCCGCCCTCGTGCTCGCAACCGCCCCTGCCCGCCGCAGCCGAAACCGACACCCTTCATTACAACATAGTCGAATTTGCCGAGTCCGCCCATCTCGAAACTAACCCGCGACACCATGACCGCCTACTTCAGCATTGCTTCCGAAGGCAAAGACCGCGCTACGGTAAACAAAGCGTTTCAGAAAAATTCAACGACTTCAACAAAGCCGTACAAAACAACAGACTCAAACCGAAATCCTCAACCGCAGCGCCAGCCCGCACTATGAATACAACAACAACGGCAAACGCATCCAAACAGGTTGGGAAGAAGAAGCCGTGTTCAAAGTCGAAAGCAAAGACTTTGACGCCATCAACCGCCTGATTGACGAAACGCTGCAAACTGCCACGCTCAACCGCATCGGCTTCAGCATATCCAAGAAAAACGCGAAGCTGCCGTCGATCAAGTCAGCAAAAGCGCCATCCTGCGCTTCAAAGACCGCGCGCAAGACTTGGCGAAAAACGCTCGGCTTCTCCAACTACAAAATCGTCAACTCAATTTGAGCCCACATCGGCAACCGTTCCATAGACAACGGTTTCGCCCGCGCCAAAATGATGATGCCGAAGCTGCCATGTTCAAGCGTTCGGCAAGCGACGAAAAACAACGCCATCAAGCCCCTTCTCCCGGCTCAGAAGAAATCAGCATCAGCGTCATCGGCTCGGTGCAAATGTAAAACGCTCTTCCAACAAAAACGTCGTCTGAAAAACCCTTTTTCAAGTTTTTCGGACGACGTTTTCTTTATTTTCCTATCAACGCGTTACCGGTTTATATTTAATCCGTTTCGGTTTCGCGCCCTCTTCGCCCAAACGGCGTTTCTTATCGGCTTCGTATTCCTGATAGTTGCCGTCGAAGAACACCCATTTCGAATCGCCTTCGCAAGCCAAGATATGCGTGGCGATGCGGTCGAGGAACCAGCGGTCGTGCGAAATCACCATCACGCTGCCGGCAAATTCCAGCAATGCATCTTCCAGCGCGCGCAGGGTTTCCACGTCGAGGTCGTTGGACGGTTCGTCCAGCAGCAACACGTACCGCCGCTCAACAAGGTTTTTCGCCAAATGCAAACGTCCGCGTTCGCCGCCGGAAAAGCTGCCCGCGATTTTGCTTTGGTCGCTGCCTTTGAAGTTGAAACGACCCAAATATTGGCGGGCGGGAATTTCAAACTGTCCGACCTGCAAAATATCGCGGCCTTCGGCAATGTTGTCGAACACGGTTTTGTCGTTTTGCAAACCTTCGCGGCTTTGGTCAATCAGACTCATTTTCACGGTTTGCCCGATTTTCACTTCGCCGGAATCAGGCTGCTCTTTTGCCCGCAATCATTTTTGAAACAGCGTCGATTTACCCGCGCCGTTCGGGCCGATGATGCCGACAATCGCGCCCGCAGGCACTCTGAAGCTCAAATCGTCAATCAGCACTTTATCGCCGAACGATTTGGAAACATTCACAAATTCAATCACTTCGTTACCCAAACGCTCGGCAACAGGAATGAAGATTTCCTGCGTTTCATTGCGTTTTTGGTATTCGTAGTTGCTCATTTCCTCGAAACGCGCCAAACGCGCTTTAGACTTGGCTTGGCGGCCTTTGGCATTTTGGCGCACCCATTCCAATTCCTGCTTCATCGCTTTCACGCGCGCAGCTTCGGATTTCGCCTCGTTTTTCCAAGCGTTTTTCTTTCTGCTCCAGCCAAGACGAGTAATTGCCTTTCCACGGAATACCGTGTCCGCGGTCGAGTTCCAAAATCCATTCGGCGGCATTGTCCAAGAAGTAGCGGTCGTGCGTTACCGCAACCACTGTGCCGGGAAAGCGCACGAGAAATTGCTCCAGCCATTCGACCGATTCCGCGTCCAAGTGGTTGGTCGGCTCGTCCAACAGCAGCATATCGGCTTGCTCAACAAGAGTTTGCACAAGGCAACGCGGCGTTTTTCACCGCCGGACAGATTGCCGATTTTGGCATCCCATTCCGGCAGGCGCAGCGCATCGGCGGCGATTTCCAATTCGTGTTCCGCACCGCCGCCCGTGGACGAACCTGCCGCAATAATCGCTTCCAAACGGCCCTGTTCTTCCGCCAGCGCGTCAAAATCCGCATCGGGATTGGCGTACTCGGCATACACTTCTTCCAAACGTTTCTGCGCGGCAGCCACTTCGCCCAAACCGCTTTCCACTTCCTCGCGCACGGTTTTTTCAGGATCAAGCTCCGGCTCTTGCGGCAGATAGCCGATTTTGATGCCGCCCATCGGCACGGCTTCGCCCTCAAATTCCTTATCCACACCCGCCATAATCCGCAGCACGGTGGATTTGCCCGCGCCGTTCAAACCGAGCAGGCCGATTTTCGCGCCGGGGAAGAAAGAAAGGGAAATATCTTTAATGATGGTTTTCTGCGGCGGCACAACCTGCTCACGCGCAGCATGGAATAGACGTATTGTTGGGACATGGTTTTTCTCAATTCGGTCAAACAAATTTCAGACGACCCATTTTAACCGATTGCACCGATTGTTGCTTGCACGGATGATATTTAGAGGAAAATAGATGGAGTGGATTGATTTGTTTTGGATTTGGAAGAAGGTCGTCTGAAAACCCTTTCAGACGACCTTTTCATTTTTCACGAGGAATATCTCAAATCCCCGCGCAGCCCACCCTTCAGCCTGCCGCCTGTTTTTCCAATCGACACGCTCTGCTAAATCGGTGTGAAATGCGCGCCGATGTTTTGCCGCCTCTGCGTATGCGGCGGGCGACGGCGAGGCTGCATTCGAGCAGGTTGCGGTTTTCGTATTCGGACGCGGTGTGCGGCTCGGCTTGGTTTTTGCTTCCAAAGCCTCAGTTGGGCGATGGCGCGGCTCAGGCCGGTATCGTTGCGGAGGATGCCGAGATGGCGTTGGTTGAACGCTTGCAGGACAGGGCGGCTGAATGTGTTTTGGAGGTCGTCTGAAAAGATGCCTGCTTCGGCGGTGGGGTTTTCAGACGACCTTTTGACGAAGTGCGGTTTGGAATGCTTGTCCGTCCGCGATGGTTTGGGCGGCAAGCCTGGCGGTAACGACGCATTCGAGCAGGAGTTGCTGGCGAGGCGGTTGGCTCCGTGCAGCCCTGTGCAGGCGGTTTCTCCTAAGGCGTAGAGCTGCGGCAGGGAGGTTCTGCCGCTGGGGTCGGTTTGGATGCCGCCGCAGGTGTAGTGTTGCACTGGGGCGGACGGGGATGAGCGGCGCGTGATGTCCAAGCCGCATTGGGACAGAGCAGTGTCGATGGATGGACGGGAAATGCCGGCGAACGAACTCTGCGGGTTGGCGGCTGATGTCGAGCGAGACGAAGTCTTGCGTTTGTTTAGCGATTTCGGCGGAGATGGCGCGGGCAACGATGTCGCGCGGCGCGAGTTCGGCGCGGCGGTCGTAATGCGGCATAAACCGTTCGCCCGACTGGTTGGTCAGGATGCCGCCTTCGCCGCGCACGGCTTCGGAAATCAGGAAGGTGCGGCCGTTTTCAGACGACCTTGCCAAGCCTGTGGGTGGAATTGGATAAATTCGAGGGTTTTCGACTGCGCAGCCTGCGCGTATCGCCATGGCGATGGCATCGCCCGTGCATTCGGGCGGTGTGGTGGTGGCGGCGTAAATTTGCCCGAGGCCGCCGCCTGCGAGTACGGTATGGCGGGCGCGGATGCGGTAGGTTTCTTGCGTTTGGCGGTCGAGGACGGTCAGTCCGCACGCCGCGCCTGATTCGGTTTGAACGTCCAACGCCATCTGCCGCTCGCAAACGCGGATGTTCGGGCGGCGGCGTATTTTGGGCAATCAGGCTCTGCGACGACGGCTTCGCCCGTGTAGTCGGCGACGTGGGCGATTCGGCGGCAGGTATGCCCGCCTCGCGCGTCAGGTGCAGGTCGTTATGATTCCGGTCGAACGCCACGCCCTGCGCCAGCAGCCATTCGATTGCCGGTTTGCCCTGCGACAGGATGCGCGCGGACGGTGGCTGTCGTGCACAAACCCGCGCCCGCTTCTAAGGTATCGGCAACGTGTTTTTCGATGTCGTCCTCTCCCGACCACGCCGCCGCAATCCCGCCTTGCGCATGACGGCTTGCGGTGTCGTCCAGCCGGTTCTTGCACAAAATGACGATGCGGAACGATTCAGGCAGAGACAGGGCGAGCGTCAGTGCCGCCAGCCCGTTTCCGGCAATCAATACGTCGCAATCGGTTTGCATGGGTGTTGTCCTTGTTTGAGAGGCCGTCTGAAACGGCAATGACTGCAAATCAGGC